>Ga0100403_1000265_pt1 | contig 48877 bp, 71 predicted proteins | sample CryGeymet201501t_FD_83663 | JGI IMG/M metagenome (GOLD analysis project Ga0100403, IMG submission 83663) | Groundwater microbial communities from Crystal Geyser aquifers in Utah, USA - Crystal Geyser metaG 2015-01t | ecosystem: Environmental > Aquatic > Deep subsurface > Groundwater | place...
AACCCCCGCCAGATCGACGACACATCCCCGCCAGATCGACGACACATCCACGTCAAACCCCCGCCAAAGTCCCGCCACCTCGCACGCACACGCGCGTACTGATACCCCGCGCGCGCATGCGCCGGTCATCCTCCAGAGAGATTCACTACGTTCATCTCTCTTATCAGAGCAGGCTGGCCAGCCGGGCGCGCGCGTAGGCGTCCACGCGCACGAGGGTGCCCACACGCACGAGGCCTGCCAGCTGGCCGAGCCAGAAGGTCAGGTGGGAGAGGATGACCAGGAGCAGCTGGTCGCCTGGCTGAGCGTCGAGCTTGAAGAGCGCACCGAGGACATCACTCGCGGCGAAGCGATGCCCAAGCCCAAGGCCATCGCTCGCACAGCGAGGTTGCTGCTGTCTCGGCTTGAACGCCTCGAGGTCGCTCAAGCCTTTGTCCAGCAGCGCTTCGCGGACTTGGCGACGAGGCGTTGGGAGACGCTGCCCTCGGATCGTCGCACGTTGCTCGACTGGCTCGGCAAGGACAGCGCCAACGCGGAGCAACGCGCGCTTGCCTTGGCCGCTGTTCAGCCTGCCACCTTGCCAGCCTCAGCGCCTCAAGCTGCTGCCCAGCCTGCGGCTTATGTCGCGCCGCCTCGAGGACGCCGAGCGAAGTTTCGTGCGCCGCAGTTCGCTGAAGCCTTCGAGGCCATCGCCCAGCCCGTTGAGTCCGTAGAGCCCGAGCAAGAGCGTCAGTCATGGCGAGAGCAACTGCGCGTCGAGCTCTCCATGCCAAGCCATCATCGGCAAGACGAGCTCGTGGCGCTGCTTGTGGAGCGTCTCGGGGATGAAGGCCAGCAGCTGCTCAAGGAGAGCCAAGACCCACCACCCACCGCGCAGCTCGAGCCTGAGCCCGCTCAAGAGCCTGCCACGGAGCACGTCGACCCACTTGAATCTGATGCCTCATCTGACCAGCTAGCCGAGCCTGAGGCGCCCGACGACGTCCAAGAGGCGCCGAGCGCGCCTGAGCCGCTGCAAACCAGCGCCGCTGCTGCGCCCTCGGAGACGGCCAAGGCTTCTGGCTCTTACGCGCCGTTTCCCTTCGCGCAGCTCTCCCAAGAGCTTGGTTACAACCGCAGCGCACCGAAGCAGCCCGAGCCCTGCCTCGACGTGGCCAAGCTTTGGCCCTCGCTGCTGGACGCGGTGCGCGCTCACGGTCCTCGAGGTCACAGCGTGGCGCAGTTGCTCGATGAGGCCAAGACGCTTGAGCTGGATGTGGAGGCGCAGCAGCTGCGCGTGGGCTTGGAGGACGAGGCCTTCGTCGCGCACCTCATGGGCTTTGACATGCTGCCTTATCGCGTCGCGCTCTTGGAGCGCCTTGAGCTGCGCACTACCAAGCCAGGCTGGCGTCTGATCGCGCATCTGGCGCAGTCGCAAGAGGAGGCAGGCTGATGGAGGCTTTCTTAGCATCCGCGTTTTTCCAGGCGCTGCTTGGCGCGCTGCTCAAGGCGCAGTGGACGCTTGAGGTCGAGGCCGAGCAGGTCGTGACCGAGGGCGCGCGTGAGGAGCGCACGCGCGTCAAGCTGCGCTTTGAGCATCCAGGCCGCTGCGGCTTTGTCAGCGCCGCCGAGGATGCGCGCGGCTTCGAGCCTGCGTTTTGGCAGGCCATCTGCAACGTACAAGGCGGCCTGGTGGTGCGCCAGCTCGCTGCCCTTCGCGAAATATCTCAAGCGCTCTTTGAGGCGCATCAACACAGGAGGTGAGGATGAAGACGCTGGCGAAGATTAGCCTGACCTACGACGACGGCTCTCAAGACCTGATGGTCGCGCTCGATGAGAGCAAGGCCTTTGACTACATCGACGCACATCAGCATGACGATGTCACACTTGCAAGTGTGACCTGTCACACTTCTACGGAGGCAAGTGTGACGCACTTGAACCGCATGACATAAGGCTTAGTCGGGATCTGTCACACTTGTCACACTTGCCCAGACGGGAGCCTCACATGTGAGCGTATGCACACGAAGGGGGTGTATATGCCGTAATAAGTGTGACAAGTGTGACAGCTCTACATCTTCTTACTCTTCTTCTTATTTAAGTTGTTGATAATGAATAGAAAATAAAATGACTTTCAAATCATATTTGTCACGCTTAGCACTTTAGCAAGTGTGACAAGTGTGACAACAAGCGTGACAACCCTCGGATGAGCCTTGTTTTAAGGGGTTCATCAGCTTTCGATCTCAAGTGTGACACCACAGGAGCCCACCATGTCTAGGAAGAGCCAAAGCCTTGGACAAGCCTTTGAGCGACGCATCATCGACGAGGCCAAGCGCTTGCCTGTGTGGATCAAGATCCCCACGGCCCGGACCATTGACGGGCGCCCCGCAGGCAAGACATGGCTCGACTTCTTCGGCATCGCCCCTGACGGACGCGCTATCACCGCTGATGCCAAGTGGATAGGCCAAAAGGCCACGCTGCCCAAGAGCACGCTCACCCATGCACAGCAGGCATGGATGGAGCAGGCCTATCAAGCACAAGGGCTTGTGGGCGCTCTTGTGGGCGCTGTGCTTGATGGACGACCGCAGGTGTGCGTCGTGCCCTGGGCGACGCTCAGGGAGGCATCTAGCGTCCCCCTGAGCGCCAGCGAGGATTGGGTCAGTACTTTGCTGGAGCTCCCGCGATGCCCTCGATGATCGTCCCTAATGCGCAATGGACACGACAAGCGCCTTAAGTAAAGCGCTTTACCTCAAGGAGAGAAGATGATCATTCCCTTTGACCTCATCCGACTAGAGGACGAGACCGGCATCTCAGGCACGGGCGCCGTCGCCGAGGGTGCGATCCTCGATCATGGCGCTTGCGTGATGACGTGGGCCAATAGTGAGAGCATCGCGACATACCAGAACATCAGCGAGCTGCTCAAGATCCACGGGCACGGCGGGCGCACCCTGCTCGCCCCTAAAGAGGGGATCCTATGGTGGACGGACAAGATCCGCCGCGATACGCGCCGCATCGACACTGAGATGGTCTACATGCGCGACGTGCCTGATAGGCGTGAGGCTTGGTGCTTCTGCGGCGACAGGCGCAGGTGGGTCCACTGGACGCCTCGGCCTGCCGCTGAGCAGAGCGTTCCTACCGCCATCACTATCCACACCCATCTCATCTCTGGCCTCGTGCTCAAGGGGTTTTGAAGCAGCTTAAGTCGCTCCCAGGCAGGAGGCAAGGTTCTATGGCATCCACTCACGACATCGCCGCTGAAGATTGGGACAGCCCGCTCTCTAGCTATGGCTGCGCTGCTGAGGCCGCTCAGGTCTACGCAGCCTTAGCCGAGCTCACCCCTGGCACCTGCAAAGCCCAGAACTACGAGCTGCTGGCCCTGGCCGGATGCCAGCTCAACCCCCGGCCAGGGATGCGAGCGTCACAGGTCTTGGCCCTTGATGTGCGCCGCGACCTTGAGCGCGCCTGGGGCGCCGCTCAGGCCGCGCTGCTGCTTCAAGAGGGCGAGCGCGCTGATGAGCTATGGCGGGTGTGGTGGGCGGTGCGCGTGGAGCGCTTGAGCTTGCGCGCGGTCCCCGAGGTGAGCAAGAGCAGCGCGGCTCGCATCGTCAAGCTCGTTGATACGGTCGTCTTGTTGGCGCTGGAGTCCTTGGAGCTCCGTCGCTTAAGCGTCAGCGAGGAGCGCGCGCTCACCCTCAACGCACAAGGGCCACGAGTGCGGGTCGCCTATTCGCAGGAGGAATGATGGGAACGTCATCCAAGGCGCTCTCTTATGTGCGCTTGCGTCTTCACAACTCAGCGCTTGGTGCCAACGAAGCTGCGAGGCAGGCGGGCTTTGCTGGGGGTCGTCCATCTCCCCAAGCTCGTCAGCTTTGGTCAATGCTCCAAGAACTCAAAGCCGACCCAGGGTTAGCTAAGGATCTTGAGCTAGCCATCTCTATGGAAGCTGCTCAGGCGCGACCGCGCGCTGACCGTGCGCAGGCTATCCTCGACGCCGAACAGCAAGCTCAACGCGCTCGCGAAGCATGGTCATGTATCTTTAAGCTATGGGCGGAGACACGACAAAAAGTCTCCGGTGGTCAAAGTGTCCCAAAAAAATGAGCCGCACTCCAGGCGGCTAAGCGAGGGGTCATGTCCTCTAAAAGAAGCCCTCCCAGCACTAAGGTAGGGACACAAGGTAAGCATGTGGAGAAGCGAGGAGAGATCCCTTTAAGGGGAGATGGTAAGCGCTGGACACCTCGGCACTTGCGCGCTGCGCAGCTGCGCGCAGGCGGCAAGAGCTGGCGGACGATCGCTGATGAGGTCGATGTCGCCGTGCAGACCGTCTACAACTACACCTGCATTGATGGCTGGCACGAGCTCGTCTCACATTACCAAGAGGTCTTGTTCACCGAGCAGATCGAGAGCCACTTTCGCGCAGGCTCGCTCGAAGCGCTTGACGCGCTCAAGGCCACATGGCGCCAGCGTCTCCAAGAGATCGAAGATTTAGAGGAGGCCATTGAGGATGGGACTGAGCGTGAAGAAGATGTCGCCAAGGTGCTGTTCTCCCGCTCGAAGGCGGTGGCTTTATCCGCTGGCGTCTACCTAGACGCGATCGGCTTCAAGACCGCGCGTCGTCTTCAGATGCAGCAGCTCTATGGAAGTCGTGATGAAGAACAAGAAGACCGAGAGACTCGCACGACGCCTCCGATCCAAGATGCAAATGAACGCGCCCTAAGAGTCGCCAAGCTGATGGAACGTCATGGCCTCCTCTCCCCATATCGAACCGAGGAGTGAGCTCGCGGCGCTGATGGAGCCGAGACTCAACCGCTACATGCTCCAGACGCCTCACGATACACAGTGGGCGTTCTTGGTCGCGCCTCAAAAGGAGCTGTTGTTCGGCGGCGCTGTGGGCGGGGGGAAAAGCAGCTCTTTGCTCATGGCCGCGCTTCAGTACTTTGACGTGCCCGGTTACAGCGCGCTGATCTTGCGCACCACGCTGCCCGCTCTGGAGTTGGCTGGCGGCCTCATCCCACGCTCTCATGTGTGGTTGGATGGCACAGGAGCGACCTGGAACGAGCGCAAGCGCACCTGGACAAGCCCCGAGGGGGCGACGCTGACCTTTGGCTACCTTGAAGGCCCTCGCGATGTGTTCCGCTATTTGAGCTCAGAGTTCCAGTTCATCGGCTTCGAGGAGCTGACGGAGTTTCGCCGAGAAGAAGACTATCGCCAGCTCTTTGGTCGCCTAAGAAAGCCTCAAGAGGGTCTGCTCGGGCAGGTGCCGCTTAGGATGCGCGCGACGACGAACCCCGTTGGCCCTGGTTATGCGTGGGTCAAAGCTAGGTTCGTGGATACGCCGCCCTCGACATCAAGAGCTTATCTGCCGTCTAGGCTCGAAGATAACCCCTCCATCGCTCAGGAGGAGTATGAGCAGATGCTCGACGAGCTGCCGCCGATCCTTCGCGCCAAGCTCAGGCATGGAGATTGGACGGCCGCGAAGAAGGGCGAGCTCTTTAAGCGGGAGCTGCTGCGGATGGTCGAGCCTCAAGATGTGGGGCAGCTCACCCACGAGGTTCGCTTCTGGGACTTAGCGGCGACAGAACCATCAGCCGAGAACCCCGATCCCGACTGGACCGTCGGCGTGCGCCTGGGCCTTGATCAAGATCGTCGTGTCTGGATACGCGATATTCGCATGGCGCGCTGCGGCCCTGACGATGTCTTGTCCCTGGTCCGGCGCACCGCCGAGGAGGACGGGCGCTTTATCCCCGTCCGCATGTTTAAAGATCCTGGCCAGGCCGGGAAGGGGCAGATCTCCTCTTACGTCAAAGAGCTCGCTGGCTTTGATGTGGATGGCGTCCCTATCCACACCGACAAGCTCACGGCGGCGCTGCCGTTCGCGGCGCAAGTTGGACACCACCGCGTGCATGTCGTCTCAGGTCCTCAAGTGGCAGCCGCGCTCGATCAGGTCGAAGACTTCCCTTATGCCTCTCATGATGACGTCGTGGACGCCATAAGCGGCGGGTTCAACTACCTCACGGGCTCGCCGCCGAAGCTCAAGTTCAAGCCCACGCCGATGGTACGCTAGAAGTCTTTTGCAGCTCATGTCACATGGGCTGAGCGTTGAAACAAGCCCATACCGATGATCCGTTGAGGACTGCCTTGATCACGCACCCGCTTTATAGCCAACAGCTCGACGCCTGGACCGAGTACCGACTCTGCTATGAGGGAGGTGCGCCTTATCTTGAGCGTTACTTGGCGCGTCACACCAAAGAGCGTCAAGTGGACTTCGAGGCGAGGCTCAGCCGCGCGATCCACCCCAACCACACGCGCTCGGTGATCGACACTTACGCCGCGCACCTCTATCGAGAGCCGATCCCCCGCACGAGCACGGTCGCGACCCTCGACGCTTTATGGGCAGACATGGATCTGCTCGCGACGCCGGCGGATGAGTTCTATGAGCGCGCGGCGCAGCTGGTGCAACGCGGCGGGCGCGTGGCCGTTGTCGTGGATCGTCTTGATCCTGACGGCGGCCAAGCGCTCACACGAGCTCAGGAGCGCGCCGCAGGGCGCAGACCTTACGCCTATCTGGTGAGCACCGAGGACATCATTGACTGGCGCGTGGATCGACGCGGGCAGCTCATCTGGGTCGCCATCCGAGAGCGCGTGGATCTTGAGCGCGAGCCGTTGAGCCTAAGCAGTGAGCAACCCGCAGAGCATGTTCGCATCTGGACCCGTGACTCGTGGGAGCTTGTGGAGCTCGTCAAGGGCGAAGATGGCGCCTGGCAGAAGCTCAAGATCGACGAAGGAACGCACCCTTGTGGGCGCGTGCCCGTGGCGTTCGCGTTCTGGGGCGCGAGGATGGGCGTCGAGCCTGTGGCCCAAGGCGCGCTCACCGACCTGGCGCCGATGAACAGGCGCTTGACCAACCTCGTGAGCCTCATCGACGAGCAGATCTATCAGCATGTCTTCTCGATCCTAGCCGTGCCGCGCTCGACGTGGGACGCGCTTGAGCAGGTCAACTGGTCTGTGAGCGGGACGTTGCCCTTTCACGATGAGGTCAAGGCGACGCCCTACTACTTATCGCCAGATGTGGGTCAGATCAGCGCGATTCGCGCGGAGATTGACAAGACCGAGGCGCAGATCCGCATTTTGTCAGGGATGGGGCGCGTCAACGATGACATCAAGCATGTGATGTCGAGCGGCGTGGCGCTGAGCTACATCACGATGGATAAGGACGCGCTCTTGTCCAAGTTCGGGCAGCGCATGGCGCGCCTTGAGGCTGAGGTTGATAACCTGGCCTTAGCTTGGATGGCTGAGTCTGGCGAGGCAGATCGTGAGTACCCCACCAGCTTTGACCCCGCAGACCTTGAGGCCGAGCTTAGCCACGCGTTGAAGTTCGCCAGCCTCAACATTCCGGGGCTGGCGACGAGGGAGGCCTGGGCGGCGATCACGCGAGCGTACCTTGGCTCTCGCGTCAGCCCCGAGCGCCTTGAGGAGCTCGTTCAAGACGTGATGACCGCAGCTGTACCTGAGAACACAGGGCTTGGCTTTTGATGGAGAGGTATTGATGGCGGAGAATGATCAACAGGCACGCTCAAGGATGGCTCAAGACCTGCGGGACTTAGCACAAGAACTCGAAGACGGCGACGTGATCGACGCGCTTGTGGTCGCGTATCGCCTCACCCCAAAAGAGTCCACCCCACCAACGGTTGAAGGCTACCTCCTTGTCGGCGTTGCCACCGTTGAGACCTTGCGTGATCTGTCAGCCGGACTTGTTGACAGCTTCAGCGACAAGCTCTTGCAGCTTAACCGCTACCATCGAGTGCCGGAGACCTAAAGCGTCCCTTTCGTCGTGTGGAAGTTCCACACTCACACCACATGGAGCTCTCATGCCAAAGACAACCTTCATCAACGGTCTCACCGTGATGACCGCTGAATGGTGCAATAAGGCATATGTCACCGATGGCGGCCACAAGCACGACGGCGTGGACTCCGATGGCCACGCTCAGAAGATCAACCTCAACACCGAGTTCACCGTCGGCGCTCAAGGCAAGCTAGAAGCTCCAACGGAGAGCGCTGATCTGCACGTCATCCGTCATGATCACGCGGCAGCGGGCAACGCGATCCTCCAAACAGACGTGCTCAGGCTGCACGGTGCGCCACGCGACGCCACAAGGCGCGCGCAGGCCCCGCTCGATCAGTCCCTCTACCTCCAGAACACGCCTAAAATGCTCTACCGAATGAAGGCGTTACCTGTTGGCATTGGTCCAACTTTCACTTTTAACGACGAGGTGAGCTACAACGTAACCAGCGGCTTGGCGGTTAATCCGAGCGATACTACAAGCTATGTGCTCACCGCGTTGGATGGAGCCAACATCCAAGGCATTATCCAAGCTAGCTTTGAGGGATGGGGTAATGGCCTCCCTCTCAACGCCCGAGTTCGCGCTGTTTGGGATGATCGAGTCGAGCTGCTCCCGTATGTTTATGACGAAGCAGAGGCTACTCCGTGGCGACGACTTAGGGATCAAGGCGGTCTTGGCCAGTTTGATGAGTATTTTCTGACTGTCGCCGTTTGGTGATCATTCTATGGTTAAGCTGTAAGGTGAGGCGCTTAAGATATCTGCGTATTTGGCCGGAATCTCTCGCCAGGGCCACAACTTCGCTTCTTCGGTGAACGGCATTCCTCCCGCTTGGCATGGACTGCCACCATAAAGCTGTGTACCTGCCGGAAGGGTCTCTTTTGGTCCGTAAAGACCCCTTACACCTTCACTGACGCGGCGGACGAGCTGAGTGCGTTGGCTGCTTCTGGCTGTGTAAGCTCTCCCAGTACAGTCCGACGTTGTGTACGCAATCTCTCCAATGTTGGCGTATGGCGTACATTCTGCCGAAAGCTGCCCGGTGGAGAGGTCGTAGATAAGCCCTTCTGGCCATAGCTCATCACCGAGCTTAGTGACGTGGACGCAGACAGGCGCGGCTCGCACTCCAAAGTCACCAAGATCATCGCTCTCGTTCGGCGTGACATAGACGGGCTCCACCTCAGCCCGCACGAGCTCGCCGTTGGCATCGCGCAAAACCCATCGAGGGGGAAGTTCTACAGTGCCAGCAGGGCCTGGTGGCCCTTGTTCGCCTTGCGGGCCTTGCGGGCCTGGCTCACCTTGTGGACCTTGAGGGCCAGTCATACCAGCTTCACCAGATGCGCCAGCGGCCCCTGCTTTCCCCGCAGGGCCTTCGCAGGCCACAAGACTCAAGATAAGCGCGCTCAACAGCGCTGCTGACAAGATAGATCGCATCATCATATTAACCTCCATGGTGGTGCGGTCTGGCCGCGTAGACCTGTGGTGTGGTCTACGCGGCTCTTCGGTTTAGCCCCGCCTGTGGGGAACGTGGCGTTAGAGACGGCAGGTGGCGGCTCTAGCAAGGTTCGGCCTCGCGCGTGCGGGGAATGCCGCACCACCACGGGGAAATGATGCGATCTATCGGTTCAGCCCCGCGTGTGCGGGGAACACGCCTTACGGCATCAAGGCTAGGCACAAAGGCCACCACACAGCACGAAATCATCCTTGGCGTCAGGCTCACTCCGCTTGTCGCCCTAGCCGCCCGACGCGTCCACATGCTGCGCGTCGGGCGGCTTTTTTAGAGGTTAAGCATGGATGGATGCACCCCCTCCAGCGGTGTGACACATGAGGCATATTATGGCGGATGACACGACACAAAGCCAGGCTCCTGACGCGGCAAACAAGCCCGACCAATCCGAGATCGATCGCATCATCGAGCAACGTCTAGCGCGCGAGCGCGAGCAGACTGCCAAGAAGCTCAAGTCCTTGGGTTTTGAGTCATGGGAGTCTTTAGAGCAGCAACGCAAGCAACAAAGCGAAGCTCAGGCCAAGGCCGAGGAGGCTGAGCGAGCGCGGCTCGCGGAGCAAAACCAGTTCAAGACGCTCTATGAGACGGAGCAAAAGAAGCGCGAGGAGCGCGAGGCGGAGCTCACCCGCCAGCTCAAGGAGCTTGAGGGCAAACACCTGTCCACGATGACTCAGATGCACGCCGAGCGCGCGCAGCGAGAGATCATCGCCCATGCCTCGACCGCAGGCGCAGTCGCTCCTGATCAGCTCGCGCTTTTGCTCTCAAGCCGCGTGAAGGTCGATGAGCAAGGGGCTTTAGTCGTGCTCGGCCCCGATGGCAAGCCCGCGACTGATGGCAAGGGCAACGCCTTGAGCGTCGCCGAGCTCGTGAACGACTTTCTCGCCAAGAACGCCCACTTTGTGCGCGCGGCGCCTGGTGCTGGGGCCGGAGGGCAAGCTGCTGGAGGCGCGTCCTTGGCCGTAGATTTGAAGAAGGTCTTGGCTAGCAATAACCCTGCCGAGATCGCCAAGTACGAAGCCCAGATCATCGCAGCGCACAGCAAGACTGGATAAGCGCTCGCTGCCCCTGCATCGCCAGGGGCGCATGAGAAACCACATCGCAAGTCGCGGCGACCTAGACCGCGCATCGACCAAGAGGAGCTCAAAAGATGGCAAACATTACAGTCACCGAGGCCGCCGACGCGATCCCCAAGCTCTGGCTTGCCAGAGCGATCGGTCACCTCAAAGCAAACTTGGTGCTCGGGCGCTATGTGCGTCGCGACGGCGATGAGGCTGTGGCGGAGTACGGTGATACGGTCAACGTCGTCAAGCGTGGCGCCTTGACTGTGCGCACCAAGGCATCAAACACCGCTGTGACGCCCGACACCCCCAACAACACCAAGATCCCCGTCGTGCTTGACACGCATGAGTATGTCGCGTGGCACGCTGAGGATGTGGCTAGCGCCAAGGCGATCCGCCAAGGCCTTGACTACGCTGGCGACGCCGCGATGAAGCTGGCCGAGTCGATCGAGGCCAAGCTCATGGCGCTGTACAGCGAGATCGCTGATGAGGTCGGCACAGGAGGCGCTGGGCTTGATGAGGCCGCCATCCTCGCTGCCCGCCAAAAGCTCAACGAGCTGCGCTGCCCCATGATGAACCGGCTGCTGGTGGTCTCACCAGCAGCCGAGGTTGACATCTTGGAGCTGGACAAGTTCAGCCGCGCCGACGCGCGCGGTGATGGCGGCGCGACGCTTCGCGAGGGGACCATCGGTCGCGTGCATGGCTTCGATGTGATGATGTCGCAGCTCGTGTCCACGACAGGAGCCACCCAACACAACATCGCCCTTCACCCTGACGCCTTCATGCTCGTCACTCGCCCCATGCCTATTCCTGAGCAGGGCTCGGGCGCGATCGGCGTGGTGATGGTGGACCCTGAGCTGAACATCGCCTTGCGCTACACGCGCCAGTGGGACTCGGACCACCTCAAGACCAAGCACGTCATCGACTGCCTCTATGGGGTCAAGGCCATCGACGAAGACCGCCTGGCGGTCGAGGTTCTGTCTTAGTTTTTTTAGTCCTCTCAGCGGCGAGGTGATGCAGGTTTGTATCACCTTTCGTTGGTCTGTCTAATATTTACCCCCGTTCGCGGGGCTTCATTGGAGGTGTCTTATGGCATCTGAATCCTTGAGCAACCGCCTCGTGAAGGCGCAGCTCCCTCAAGCGACAGCCGCCCAAAGCGCAGCTCAAGCCACCACAAACGACTATGCGATTGTCCCTGAGAGCTTGCTCGATACCAGCGGCAAGAACAGCGTCCAGTACACCGTCAAGAACACGGGTGCCAACACCCTGACCGCTAAGCTGCGAGGTCGTGTCAAAGACGCCCAAGGCGGCGCGAGCGACTGGGTGGATATCGCCTCGCCAGCAGCTGCTGATGTCGCAGCGGGCGCGGTGGGGGCCTTCAACATGAGCGCCTGTCCCTGGTCTGAGGTCGCTGTCTTCGTCGAGTCCAAGGTGGACGACACCCCAGGCGCCGCTTTGGTGCATGGGTGCGCTAAACAGTTGTCTTAGTCCTTGTCTTAGTTCTCTCAGGGCGAGGCATCGCATTATAGCGACTAAGCATCCCACTCACACAAGCAGAAGATACCAAAGGAGGGCCTCAAGATGGCCGAGCAGATCATCCACCTCAAGAATCGTCATGGGCGCGTGGTCTCGGTGAACGCCGACCAAGCAGAGCGCCTCTTGGAGACCGGCCGATATTCGCGCTCGGAGCCGCCTCCCGAGCCCGCTGAAGCGGATAAAAAGACCCCCGAGAAGAAGACCCGCTAAAGAGCTCTAAATGCCCGTGACCCCTCCTCAGACCGCGCAGCTCGCCAGTCTGTTAGAGAGGTCACGGGCTCAAGATGAGCTGATCACGCAAGAACTCCAACGGCTTCAACGAAGCTGGGTGCTGCTTCATAAGACATGGCAAGTCCAGTCCCTTCAGTGGCTAGAGAGTAGCGGTGAGCAGCTCGCCCCTGGCCTTCAAGACCTCACCCCGTTGCTCGCACAGATGTCGGGCGTACTCCAGCGCGTCGGCGCTGGAGAGGCCGCCTTGCTCGGGCTCAACATGCTTGAGCTCAGCCCTGCTGGAGTTGACGCGATTCAGCAGCTGCGCGCCTCGATCATCAAGCATGTCAGCACCACGCAGAACTTCTTGCAGCGCGCGATGTGGACGCGCTCTGAAGACGTGGCCGAGCTGGCCAAGAAGTCGTTGGAGACGACAAAGCATCGCGTCGCTCAAGCGCTTCAAGAAGTGCCGATGATCTATGCTCGTGAGACGCACGAACAGCTAAGCCACGAGCTCGGCCTTGAGCGCTTCATCTATCTTGGTCCGTCGGACACGCGCAACCGCCCGTTCTGCCGCGCCAAAGTAGGCAAGGTCTTCTCACGTCAGGAGATCAACGCGCTCGATAATGGCCAAGGCCTAGACGTGATGACGCGCTGTGGTGGGTGGGGGTGTAGGCACCATTGGCGCGGCTTCGCAGCGCCTGTACCATCTTTTCTCGCAATTGATAAAAAGGCCTTCTTTGATGCCAGCGACGATGAGCTATCGGCTTGGGATCAAGACTTCATAGATCGAGGTGTTGAGCCTACTATCCAGGATTTTGTAAGTCTTTTTGTTAGCTTAAGTCAGAACCCCAATGATCGCTTCAACATCATCGCCGACCAGCTCTCTCAAGGTGATATTAAGCTGCGTGTGTTGGCGCCTACGGATTATAGTAAGCAGTTGAGCCGCTTGGGCTTCTCAGCTAACGCTATGGAAGTAGCTGGTGTCACTTCAGCGACGACCTCCTTCGTCAATAAGGAAAAGCTGAGCGCAGCTCTCGTCGTCCATGAGCTCACTCATGCTTCTTTCGCTGCAGATCGGCTAAACGGCTTTGCTTTAGCCTATCAAGAGTTCGTTGATGCAAAGATGTGGGATGGTCTTTACGACGCCATGCTCGATGAGGAGGTCACTGCGCATCAAATGGAAGATGCTCTCAGGCAACGTCTGGGTTTGACCTCGCTCTTTGGTGGCGCTAGCGAAGACGATGTGATTGATTTTGTTGACGAGTTGTATCGCGACGACCTCCAGCGGGAAGTGCAAAGGTTGAAACGTCATGCCCCCTGATTTTGAGCAGCTTTTGCGCCAGCTCATCGCTGCCTACTTCAAGGGCAGCTCAGCACTGGGTTTGGATGTTCCAGATCCCATGACGAAGGCTGCTTGCCTTAACATCCTAGAAGTGCTCGGCATGTACGACCTTCCGTCTTCAGCGCGTGAGCTCCCCAACAATGTCCGCCTCCAAGACACCACGCAGGCAGTGTTAGCGCTGCTTCAGGGGCATGTTGCCCACCGAGATGGGGTCTTAGAGCTGGTGCGGCCTGAAGATGGCCCTGTTTTGGTCGAGCTGCTTCGCGAAGAGCTCTGGCCGCATCTGGTCACCTTTGTAGATGTTCGACGAAAGAGGTAAGCCGACATGGAGCAATACAGCAACGACGCGCAGCTGGCCGAAGAAGACGGCCAGCTGTTTTTGCATGACGACCGCGACTATACGCGCAAGCACCTGCGCGCGGCCTCGGACCTGCGCCGTGACTTGGCTGCTCATGGCTACTTTCGCCGAGAGAGCGAGCAGCTCGTCTCTTGGAGCAAGCGCGCTTCGGTGAGCTTGCGCTTCGTGGCGGGTGCTGGCGGCGCCACCGTGACGGCTGGAGCTCGCGTGCGGACCAAGCATCCTGACGAGCAGCTTCACGGCGATACGGTCTTCGTGACGCAGGCCCAGCTCATCCTCGGCGCTGATGAGAGCGGCGAGGTAGAGGCGCAGGCCGAGCATGTGGGTGAAGTCTATAACGTCCCCGCTGGTGTCCTCAACGTCCTCGAGGTCGATGACGCCGACATCGTGAGCGTGACCAATCCCGAGGCAGCTACGGGCGGCGCTGATGACCAGCTCACCCGAGCGGCGATCTATCGTGTTATGGAGCTCGTGTGCATGGACTTGATGCGCATGAAAGAAGATGCTTGGGACCATAAGCGCATGGTCTACCATCGCGCCTATAAAGAGGAGCTCGCGCGTTTGGTGGCTGCCGGGCTCGCGATCGACCGTGACGCTGATGGCGTCGCGAGCGCTCAAGATGAGCGACGTCATCACGGTTTCCATCGCTTTGAGCGCCGCTAAACACCTTGAGGTCATGTGATGATCGGCTTTGAGCTCGACACAAGCGCTGTCGCGCAGCTCGCCGATCAGCTTGAGCGCGATCTTGAGGTGCGCAGCGGGGAGCTTGGCGCCGCAACTAGCTTGCTCGTCACGAGGATGATCGTGCGCACGAGCAGCGGTCGTGATCTCGAAGGGCGCCCCTTCGCTTCCTACGCGACTTCAACACAGCAGGACAAAGCTAGACGAGGACACTCTAGCGTTGTGTCCTTGAGCGATACGGGCGTGCTGCTCGCGAGCGTCCTCTATCGCATCGAGGATGGGCGCTCGGTCGTCTACTTCAGCGATGCGCGACTCGCCACGCGTGCCATGTGGCTTCATAAGGGCACCGCCAAGATGCCTGCGCGCCCTTGGTTTGGGTTCAGCGCGCGTGAGCTTGAGGGCGCCGTTGCGCTCATCGCGGAGAGGATCGCACAAAGGATCGGAGGTTAAGCATGGGTGATTTTCCACGCACGAGCGCGCGTGAGCAGATGTTGCGCGCGCTCAAGGCAGTGTTGCAAGAGATCCCAGGCGTCAAGACGGTGGATCGTCAGCATATCTTGTCTGAGATGTTGGCCGAGTCGCAGCTCCCCTCCATCCGCATTGAGGAGGTCGGCGCGCGCTATCAATGGACGCATCGTCAGCAACCTCGGCTAATCGCCGAGGTGTTCTCGACGCTTGTGCTTGATCTTCAGCTCTCGGCGCCTCGTCAACGACGCGGGCCTGGCCAAGAAGAGTCGAGCTCGCGGGAGGCCTTCGTTCATATCGTGCTGACCAAGCTCGCCCAAAACCCCACGCTGCTTTGCCAGCTTGACGGAGAATCGAGTCCACGAGCTCACGCTCGTGATGTCTCAGCGGGCACGGAGCTCGCAGACGTGCGCTATCCCAAGACAGAAGGTGGGTGGGCGCGAGCCTTGATCCAGCTCACTGTGCGTCATGAGGAGGTGCTTGATGAGCAAGCGAGCGGCGCTTGGCAGCACGTGCTCTGGAGTCTGCGGGCTCTTGATGAAGCTGGCGAGGAAGACAGCTATGAGCCTGAACGCACGCACGATGTGACGGTGGGCTAAACGATCAACGGATATGCAGCCCATCGGCTGCATGTTGATGTAAACATGAGGAGACAATCAGATGGGAAACAGGATCGGCGCGTTCATTACACGCGCTACTGCCGGACCTCTGCCTGCGCCTTCGGCGTTGGCAGACTCGCTCTTTATCGCGCTCTTGGCCGAACGAGGCCCCGCTCATGTGCCTACGCTGGTCACCTCTATGGCAGGCTTTGAGCAGGCGTTTGGGCAAGCGACGCGCTTCGCAGATGGGACGCGGGCGTCGATGGGCTACGAGGTCCTCAAGCGCTTCTTTGAGGCCGGAGGTCGGCGCGCGTGGGTGCTGCGCATCGTCGGTGAGAACGCCGCGACGGCGCAGCTTGACCTTGAGGATCGTGCTGGCGCGCCCGTGGATACGTTGCGCGTGAAGGCAAAAGGGCCTGGCGCATGGATCGAAGGCTATAAGCTCGTGGTGGCCGACGGCGCTCAGGCTGGGACGTTCAAGATCACGGTCCAAACCTCAGCGTCTGTGACGTTAGAGGTCTGGGATAACATCACGCTCACTGTGCAAGGTTTGGCGCGCGTCAATGACGGCAGCGCTTACATTGAGCTGGTCAACCTGAACTCTGCCACCGCCTCACCTAACAATCTCCCCGCGGCAGGGACGTTCACCTACACCAGCGGCGAAGGTGGTGTGGATGACAACGCGCCAGCGGCGGCCTTCATCGTGGGTACGGACAGCGGCAGCGCCAAGACGGGCCTGAAGGCGTTTCGGCGTCGTCTCTATGGTCGAGGCTTTGTCTGCGCGCCTGACCTCGACAGCGATGCGACGGTGAAGACCGAACTCAAGGCCCAGACGGAGGCCTTCTTCCGCATGTGGCTCGCCACAAGCGCGGCAGGGGCTTCTAGCGCCACAGCGATCACGGACAGGACGACGAACGTGGACGCGTTTAACGCGGCGTACTACTACCCGCGTCGGGTGGCTAAGAACAGCTTTGCCGATCGCCAGGAGGCGATCCCATTGGTGGGAGAGCTCGCCGCGCTGTGGGCGAGCGTCGTGGAGCAGAAGGGGCCAGGTAAAGCTCCCGCAGGCTCAGACTTCGTGATCAGCGGCTCGCTGGAGACGGGCGCTGGTGGTCAGCCGCTCGTGGACGAAGGCGTCGCGGAGCTCTTGATCGCCAATGGGATCAACCCCATCTGGGATCGCAATGGCAGCGGGGCGCGGGTCTGGGGCGCGAGGACAGCGACCGCTGATACGGCGTGGCGCTACCTCCACGCCGCGTATCTGTGGTGCCTCATCGGTGACACGTTCCAGGCGTTGCTTGACGCGATGACCTACGACATCGCCGATGGACTCTTCTTCACCCAAGTGCGCCAGTCGCTGCGCGCGGTGTTGGTGGATCTCCATCGCGCCCGCGCGTTTCGTGGAGACCTGCCTCCCGAGAGCGAACAGGCCGATCCCGCCCAGCATAGCTTCGACATCCAGTGTGATGAGACGATGCTCTCAGCCAGCGATCGAGAGCAGGGCAACGTGAGGGTGCGCGCTTGGTTCCGTCCCGCAGGGACCGCCGAGACGATCTTTATCGAGCTGGCCAAGCAGTCCGAAGTCTAGCCCTCATAGCGCCCTGCCCAAGCAGGGCGCGCCTTAGAACGCGTTGAAACGATCAGACCCACAACCATCAGGAGCTGCTGATGAACGCATTTTATACCACGCACGATATGCGCGTGTGGTTCTTGGAGATCCCTACGGTCTTCTTCACCACCAAGACAGGTGGCACGTCGCAGAACGAGGTGACGCAGGTCTTCCCAGGAGGCAGCAACATCCCTGTCAACGTGATGGGGCCAGTGACCGTCGAGCAGGTCACCTTGAGCAAGCCTCATGATCCCATCACGGATAAGCCGCTGCTGACTTGGGCTCAGAGCTGGGGTCGCGGCATTCGTCGGCGCCTGACGCTGGTCTGTCAACCTGTGGACGCGCGAGGTGTGCCGCTACCTGGTGTGGTTCCGACGACCTATTACGCTTGCGCCAAGGTCAGCTTCAAACACCCAGATGTCGGGCGTGGCAGCTCAGATAACGCGATGATCGAGCTCGTCGTGCAACCTGAGTCCATGAGCGCCGCTTAATCCGGCTTCAACCAAAGATCCTGAACACGGAGAACACCATGCTCGTGAAGTTAAAGTTTGGATACATCGACACCCAAGGCCAAGCTCACAAGGAAGCTGAGCTTCGCGCTCCGGTGATGGATGATGAGATCAAGGCCGCAGGTCTTTGCGAAGCCGCGAAAGCACGCGGCAACTTTGAGGGGGCGAGCGACTCGTTTTATGAGCTCGCGCTCTTAGCTCAGTGCTTGATCCGACTAGGACAGGTGCGCCCCATCACCATCGACCACCTGCGCGGGATGAAGCGCCAAGACGTCGCCCAGCTCGTCGCTGCGCTCCACCAGTTAGAGGCGGATGACTATCTGAGCGATGAGGAAAAAAAAGCGACCGAGGTCGAGCCGCCATCCAATCTCGCGCCGAGCTGATCTTGCTCGCTCGGGCCAGCGGCATCAGCGTGGCTGAGCTCCTCAAGATGTCCGCGCGTGAGCGTAGCTTCTGGCACGAAGCGGCGCTTTTAGCTCAACAGCTCTCCACCCCACCTTCTTGAGCGACCATACGGAGTCAGATCATGGCTGAAGCTGAGATCCTCATTAAGCCTCGCATGATCGGTAACTTCGCGAGCAAGCTCTCTGCGCTTACTAATCAAGCGCGTCAGGCTAGTCGCGCCCAGCTTGATGGCCTTCGTGCTGGCGTGAGCGGTGCGCAACGCCTTGAGAGCGCTTACGACCGTGTAGGTCACTCGCTGGGCCGATTAGGCTCGGGGATGGGGGGCATCTTGGGGCAGGTCGCGAGCCTGAAGTCTCTCACATTGGGCTTCGCGACCGCAGGCGCAGGGAAGACCATCTTCGATGTGATGATCGGCTCCAACGCCTCACTAGAAGCCCAGATGGTGACCTTTCGCACCATGATCGGGGACGCGGATAAGGCCGCCGAGGCCATTCGCAGAGTGCGCAAATACGCCGCTGAGACGCCCTTTGGGGAGAGCGAACTCATTGAGGGGTCGCGGCGTTTGTTGCGTCTGACAGGCGACAATGTTGACGAGAACATGCGTCTGCTCAAGGTCGCCTCGCAGCTCAAGTCGATCACACCATCTAAGACGCTTACAGACGCGGTCGAAGCGCTCCTCGACGCGGAGACGAACGAATTTGAGCGGATGAAAGAGTTCGGCATCAAGCTCAAAGTTAATGATATTAAGAAGAGCAAGAAGGCTGGCGAGACATTAGGCCGCGCTGCGCTGCGCGGGGTTGAGGAGCAACTGGCTAAGATGACAGGAGGTCGCGATGTCGTCGCGGCGCTCTCTCAAACGTTTACGGGCAAGGTCTCGACGCTTAAGGACAACATCGCCAACACCTTGAGGATCGCAGGTGAACCAGCCTTTGAGGTCTTAAAGCGAGGGATTGATGAGGTCAGCGCCGACTTCGCCAAGCTCCAGACAGACCCCAAGTTCAAGCAGGATCTCAAGGAGCTCTCGGTCTTCACTGCTGATATGGCGCGCTCGTCGGTCAAGCTGCTGCGATCCTTGCCAGGCGCGATCAACCAAGCGCGCAGCTTCATCGGTGAGAACAAGACGATGCTCGGGGTCGCTGGCACGGCGCTGGTGGCGAACAAGCTCACTGGAGGAGCGTTAGGTCAGGCGGCCTTGGCGGGTGGACGCCGCGCGCTCTTTGGTCGTCGAGGCGCCGGAGGTGCGGCGGGGGCGCTCGGCGCAGCTGCCTCGGGGGCGACGCCCGTGTTCGTAGTCAACTGGGGAGGGCCTGGAGGGCTCTCCGGACCTCTTGGCGAGGCGTTAGGAGGTGCTGGCAAAGCAGCTGGAGGCGGCGCGGCTGTACAGGGCGGCCGGGGCCTGCTTGGCTCCATCGCCAGCAAGGGGGTGGTTGGAGCTCTTGGCGCAGGCCCCACCCTGGTGCTCGCTGGTGGGGCAGCCTTCTTAGGCGCTCAGCTCTACATGTTAGGGAAGGTCACCAAGGGCTCATCCGAGGCGATCAAGGGCTTTGAGCGACGCGCGAAAGAGGCCGAGAAGGCCCAAAAAGAGGTGAATCAGAAGCGGCGAGCCTACGCTTTGAAGGATCTCACCGCGCCGCTTAGCGAGAGCGTCAACCGCGAGCGCCGCTCGCGGTTAGGCGATGTGAACACGATGATGGGCTTGGGGCTCTTTGATCGCGCCAAGGGATCGCTGCTCACCGAGTTTGGCCGTGAAGGTCAGGGCAAGGGGCGCAAAGACTTTATGAGCCGCGTCAACAAGGAGCTGATGCGACATGGCGTTGAAGCAAGCGTGGGGAAGGATGGGAGCCTTCAGTTCGCGGGCGGCTTGGCTGGAGAGGAGTTTGATCGCTATCAAAGGTTAAAGAAGGGCAATGCGCGCTTGACCCGTCGCTTCGGTGATCGCTTCTCCCAGAGCGAGCAAGGCCAAAAGCTCATCGCTGAGGAGGCGCGTCTTCGCCAGAAAGGAGAAGCTGCAGCAGCTCGTGCTCGCGCGCTTAACACCTCAACCGCAGGACCTACTCAGCGATTTGGGCTGCCTGAGCTTCAGGCGTTTGGCCAAAGCTTGCTCACAGGGGTCAAGCAGCAGACGGAGGCAGCGCGCAAGACCTTCACCATCCAGATCAACGCGGCGCAGATGCGTCCTGATGAGCTGGAGGTGATGATGAAGCGACTGTTGCGTGATCTGGAGCGTGAGAGCGCTCAAACCTCGCCAGGAGGGTGATGATGGCGGTCAATGTACGGAACCTCTTGAGCAGCGCCGAGGCAGCTGTACGAGACGCCTTGAGAGGACCTCAAGGCGCTCAACGCCCTGTGGAGCCGACGTCGTATCAGGCGACCTTCCGATTTCTTAAAGGCGATGGCAGCTCGTTTGCGCTGGTGCTGCCCTACAACCCGCCTGGCTGGACAACTGAGCAGAGCGCACAATGGATGCCTCGGGGGGCGCTTGGGGTGGATCAAGATGCCTCAGATTGGCGTGGCAACATGCCCCAAGAGATGAGCTTTGAGTGGCTCGCCAGCTCAGAGGATGCTGAGCGTCTTGAGCTCGCTGCGCTCAGGCCTCTTGAGCTCTATGTGCACACGCTGGATCGACTTACTGGTGAGCCCTATCTGGTGATCTTGCAGCTTGGCGCTCACGAGTACCGAGGCCAGCTCACACGCGTCAGCGTCGAGCGTCGCGTGACAACGCCTCAAGGTTGGGCGCGCGTTGCCCAAGTGAACGTCTCGATCATGTGTAACCCTAAAGCTCCTGGAGCACGCTGATGACTCGTCCATCTGAGAGCCCTTTTGAGCGGCTCGGGGAAGCGCGTCAGCAAGAGCGGCCTCGTGTGCGAGCTGTGCCGATTATCCAGGGCGCGACGATCTTCGCGCTCACCCACCAAGCGTTGGGGGAGTGGAGGCGCTGGCGTGAGGTGCTTGATGCCTCAGATGTTGAGGACGGCTTTGAGCTTGAAGGGCGTGAGTACTCGTCCGCGCTCCCGATGTTCACCGCCGTGGCTCGCTTGGATGAGTCAGGGGAGGAAGAGCTTGTCTTAAGCGACGTCTTGGACGTTGAGCTTGAGCTCGCGCTGGTCGCTGGAGACTTGGTGGGGGATGGCGCGCTGCGCGTCGAGGATGGGGGCTTTGGCAGCTATACGCTGGAGTTTAGAGCGCCTGGAGAGTCGCAGTGGGGGCCAGCGACGTCGCTTGAAGATGGGGACTTCGCGCCGCGCGCGACGCTGGAGCTCGTGAGCGCAAGTGGTGGGGCTCGCATCGCTTTGGTGATCGACCGTGATGTCTGGCTTGTGATGTGGTTGGCGCGCGAGCTCTCGGTGCGCTTGGCTCCAGGGTCAGCGCGTGAGGCGCTCTTGGCGCCCGTGGAGGTGGCTCAATGAAGTCGCAGGTTGAGGTCTTGATCGGTGAGCGTCGCTTTGCGTGGGGCGATGGACAAATAAGCGGGGGGCGAGTGCGGAGAGCTCATGGCAAGCGCGCCTCCAGCGCGCAGCTCTCCTTCATCGATCCTCGAGGTGAGCTGCGCGACACCTTCCCGCTGCCCTTCGCTCAAGAACGCGTCGAGGTGTGGGCAGGCTTTGGCACGCCTGAGCTGCTCTTTACTGGGCGTGTCGCGCAGCTCTCTTGGGAGAGCGATGGACGCCTTGAACTCATGGCCGCAGATCGAAGCGTGAGGCTCAGGCGTGTCCAGCGCGCCCGCAACCTCACCAACCTCACGCTCGCTCGACTCGCTGCTGACTTGGCCAAAGAAGAGGAGCTGACGCTTGATATCAGCCAGGCCGACGCCGATGCCTCGTTGACCCGCTTCGCGAGCATCCTCCAGCATGGCGAGACCGATTGGGAGATGCTTGAGCGCGTCGCGAGTTGGTCTGGCCATACTGTGGAAGTGGAGGGGGAGCGTTTGGTGCTTCGCTCGTTGGGCAACGAGGATGCGCCCGCTGCGCTGAGGCTTGCTTATGGCGATGGACAGCTCACCCAGCTTCGCTTTGACGTGAGCCGCCCCCTTCCGAGCAAGACAGGCAAGCTCAAGAGCCGCGCTGGCGAGGTCGTCGGGGAGGATCTTGGTGAAGCTCAGGGGCGCGCTGTCTTGGCGATGCCTTCGGGCCAGGCCGAGGGTGAGGAGAGCTTCGATGATGATAAGCCGCTCGATTTGAAGCGGGTCGCGGCGGCGAGGCGGCGCCGACGCTTTGAGGCTCAAGCTACGTTGGCGCGTCTGCCACAAGGCTTGAGGCTAGGGCAAGGTTTAGAGGTCGTCGGCTATGGCGAGCGTTTTAGCGGTGTGTGGATCGTGGACGGCTATGAGGTCGATCTCGCGACCTTGGGATGTACGATGACCCTCTATAACAGCGGCGTGGAGGCGACATGAGCAGCGAGCTGGAGCTCTTTGGCGCGGGCCTCGCGTTTCCTCTGAGCGAAGATGGAGCGGGGCGCCTCGCTCAAAGTCAGGGAGAGGCACGCTTGTGGGAGAGCGTCGAGGCGATCTTGTCATGTCCTCAAGGGGTCTGCGCGCTTGATCCGCTCTATGGGTTGCCGCTCCAGGCCTACGACCCTATCGCAAACTCTGAAGATATCGCTTGGGCTGTGGGTCGGGCGGTTGAGCGCAGTGAGCCTAGAGCTCAAGACATCACCGTGGAGATCGTGCGAGATGATCCGGCGACCTCAACGCTGTGGCTGCGCGTGCTCATCGTGCCCATCGGTGAGCAGCGTGAGCTCAACCGCATCTTCCCCTTCTACCGCAAGGTGTAACCATGCCGATCCCCTATCCTCAGCTTGATAGTCGCGATGAGGAGCAGGTCGTCGCTGATGTGATCGACGCGCTGCCGCCTGAGCTCTCGGATCGAAACCCCTCCAGCCTAGTGGTCAAGCTCATTGAGGCGTGCGGCGCGTTCTATGGCCTCCTGCTCTACAAGATGAACCAGCTCCCTCGTGTCATGTGGATCGCGCTGCTCAACCTTGTGGGGATTGAGCCTGAGCCCTCAACTCCTGCTTCGGTCGAGCTCACCATCACGAGCGCTGATGGGACCCTCTCGCCGATCTCGGTCCCTGCGGGGACGCTCGTGCGCTCGGGGTTTGGGATCGCCGCGCAAGAGTTCGCTACGGACGCGACTATCGTTGTCCCAGCTGCAGGGGGCAGCGCGACCGTGAACGCGACGGCTGTGAGCGCTGGCGCAGCAGGCAACGTGGCTGCTGGGGCGCTTGCTTATCTGACCCAGCCGATCGCAGGGATCGGCGCTGTGACGAACCTCGCCGCTGCCTTTGGTGGGCAAGACGCCGAGACCGTAGACGCGGCGCTGGCGCGGGCTCCTGCAGCGATTCGGAACCTTGGGGATCGCTTCGTGACGCTCGAAGATGGCGCCGAGCTCGCATCGCGCGTCGATGGAATCACGCGGGCAAAGCTCTTGGGTGCGCTCTATCTCAATGACATCCTAGAGCTAGAGATGGGGGCTGGTGCGGTCGTCGTGGGGTGCTTGGCTACGGATCTCAATGAGACGCCCTCTTCAGGCTTGATGACCACCGTGCAAGAGGAGCTGCTCCAACGTGCGCCGCCAGGCTTGGTGGTGCGGGCCTATCAGCATCCGGTTCGGCTGATCTGGGTCTCCGAGGTCGAGCTCGCCATTGATGCTGGATACACCTTGGCGGGGATTAAGCCTCAAGTTGAAGCGGCTTTGGCTGGCTATCTGGACGCTGCGTCATGGGAGTGGGGCGCGAGCCTCTATGAGAATGACCTGGTGGTCTTGTTGGCTCGCGTGGAGGGGGTTCGACGTGTGGGCTCCATCTTGGTGCGCATCAGCGATGACTACGGCGCGGCGTGGAGCGCTGCGGCGGCGCTGGTTGTGGTCGCCCCTGGTGTGGCTGGAGAGCTGACCGATGCGTTTGGCTTGCTTCATTGGGGCGAGGGCTATGGCACTCCTGGCGCGTTGAGCCTAGTCGCGCTCTGAGCGTGTTACTGCCTGAGAGGTCGATCATGTCTTACTTTCTGCGCCTCGTGCCTCCTTGGTTGCGTCAAGGTTTAGCGCTTAAGCTCGTCCAGGCCATCGCGCAGCCTCTTGAAGACTGGCGCGCGCGAGTTGGCGCCGCGTTTTACTATATGGACCCCTCGCTCGCACCGGCGGCCTGGCTGCCTTGGCTTGGGGAGGTGGTGGGCTTACCTCCGCTTGAGCAGCTGAGCACAACGGCCCAACGCGCCTTGATCGCTGCGGCGATCCAAGGATGGTTTGGGAAAGGGCGGCGTGACGAGATCGAGCGATGGGCTCAAGCGCTCGGCGGGGTGAGCGCGCAGGTCAGGGTGTTGCAGCCAGGCGCCTTTATCGTGGGGATCACCAAGGTCGGCGCGCCCGAGGTCGTTGGCCCAGGGGCTGATACTGCTTGGCGCTATGAGATCGCCATCGTCGCAGGATCGATCGCGCCCGCCGAGCTGCGCCAGCTGCTCGCGCTCGTGGTCCCAGCCTACTGCCAATATCGCATCGTCGATCTGGACGATAACCTCTTATCCGACTTTGCTTAGGGTGTGTCATGGGCCTTTGGGATGCGATCGAAGACCTGCGCCGCGAGCTGCGTGAGCGTCGACCTGGCTTCTATGCGGCGACGGTGAGCGCTGCCGGCGACGCGATGCGCCGCGTGCAGCTCGTGCCTGAGTGGTTACAAGATGGCGCGCTTGATCGCGCGCTGGCGATCTTGCCACCGCTGCTAGATGTGGTGCCTCCTGTGGGCGCTCGGCTGGCGACGATGGGGCGAGATGGGTTGCCTGCGCGGCCAGCTTGGTTTGGGGTGCTCTGGGATCGTGCGCCTGAGCTCACCGCGTGGCTGCGCGCGGACTTGGCGCGCCACGCTGGGCACGTCGAGCTCGGCGGGCTCAAGAGCGTGCGCTTGAGGGTCGGTGAGGACCTGGTGACGATTCAACCCCAGCCTGACGGCACTGTGCTCATTGAGGCGACGGGGCCTGGCGCGAGGATCATTGTCAGCGCGCCCGATGTGAGGCTTGGAAGCGAGGCGGCGACCAAGAAGGTCGCGCTAGCTGAAGACGTGGAGGCGCGGTTTGAGGAGCTTGAAACGGCCTTCGCAGCTCATGTGCATGGTGGTGTGCTTGCTGGCGCGGCCCTGACGAGCACCACCGCGACCACGCTCTCGCCGTCTTCTGTTGGCGCGGCCAAAGTGCGCGCTGAATAAGCTCAATCTACAACCAGGAGGACCCCTATGCTCACGACGCTGTGGGATAAGTTTGTCTCTGCGGTGCGCTGGACCCGCCAAGAGGATCAGGCGGCGGTGGCCGTCATCTTGTCATCGCCAGCTTCTCAAGTGCCTGCCAAGCTGATCGATGCTGTGACCGTCGATGTCGCCGCTCCTGCGCTGTCCACAGACGGGGCGCACATCGAAGGCTTTAAGACCGTCAACCTCGTGTGGAAGAACACGGTGGAGGGGGCCACGACCTTCACGCTCCATCTGTGGGATGGCGAGGAGTGGGTGTTCTTGGATGAGGTGGAGGTTAATGGCCTGACGGGGGTGCTCTCCCCGCTGGATGTGGAGGGATTTGGCCGCATCGCGGCGAGCATCCAAGGCGCAGACATCAGCGGAGCTGGAGCGTTCACGCTCAAGGTCTTCCCTTACCATGAGGAGCCCTGATGCAAAGCCCACGATTTCGAGATCGGTGGCGAGCTGCTGGCGCGGCACCAATACCCACCCGCTATGGTTGGGACAATAATCTGTCAGTTTTACCTGAGCTAGAGTTTGATGCCTCCTTATCATCTGGAGTTACAGAGGCTCAGCTGCTGGCTGGGCTCAGCGTGAGCAGCGGCGCGCTTGTGGTCAATATGGCGGCGATGCGCAGCGCTGGTGCTGGCGTGGGGGCGTTCGGTTTGGTTTGGCTGACGGGGCTTCTGTGGTCTGGTCCGGCCCAGCTTTACATGGATGCTGACAACACAACCAGCACAGGCTCCCCTGCTGATAATGCGATGGCAGGGTTGGCGCTCTACCACTATGCCACCGCTGACGCTGCATCCCCATCTAACCCACCCGGTGGATCGACGGCGTATACCAGTGCGGAGCTAGGGCGCCAGGGCAGCGGGTCGCGCGGCTACAACCGAATCGGTTTTGGGTCAGCGTTTGCCAGCAGCGCAAACAGCGATTTTGTAGGGCAGACGCTTGACTGGCTGCCTTACTCCAATGGGCGCAGTGGGATCGTGCGGTCGGGCAGCAGCTACCCGCCCAACGTCTCGACCTCGGTCCTGAGCGAGTCGCGCGCCGTGACAGCTGCGCCGATGGATGACGATCACCGAGGACGCCTCGCGCTCATCGTGCGCCTGACAGGATCGGGCACCTTGCCCACCATCGGTATTCGTCGCGTGCAGCTGGACTATCGACCATTAGCCTGAATCTTTGGAGGCGCAGATGATAGACGACTACAACTTGCGCATGGTGCCCATCTTGGCGCCCTGCGGATTCCCCTCAAGCCTGGCGCTACCCAATGTGGACAGCGCCTTTTTTGTGCCTGCCATTCAGGCTTTACAGCGCGAGCTGGGGTTAAAGGACGACGGTCAATGCGGACCTCGCACGATCCGCGCGATCGCGGCGCGCGAGTACTCGCGATGTATGGCCGATGATTGCGAGGCGGGGTGGGTGATCATCGGGCCGCGCGTGGTGATGACGGGGGTGAAGACGCGCACCTATTTGGACTCGGAGTATAGCTGGTTGGGGGAAACGAAGAGCTCGCCGCGCACGAAGGCCCTGCGCCTCGGGGTGATCCACTATGACGTGACCAACAGCAGCGCGCAGACCCACCGCGTGTTGCTGAAGCGAGCGCTCTCGACACACTTCATGGTGGATGAGGACGGCACGCTCTACCAATGCCACGACCCCATCACCTCCGTGTGCATCCACGCGGGCTCGCGCACGAACAAGGTAGCGTTAGGGGTGGACTTAAACAGCCCGGCCTTGCGCGCCTTTGAGCGCTCGTCGAGGCCTCGGCCTGAGCTTGAGGTGGAGGTCCAAGGGCGCAAGATGCGGATGCTTGCGTATTGGCCTGAGCAGATCGAGGCGCTCGAGGCCTTGATGGCGGCGATGGAGGAGGGCGCGGGGCTGCCGCGCGTCTGCCCTCGGGACAAGAACGGGATGCCGATCACCGAGGTCTTCCCTGGCTGGCTTCAGCACAAGGGTTGGATCGGGCACTACCACATCACCCGTAAGAAGATCGACCCTGCGCCCTTGGACTGGGATGTGGTCTGCCCCAAGGAGTCGTGATGTCACGCTTTTACATCTGGCCGTGCGCGCTGCCTTTGGTGCTCTCTGGCGTGATCGGGGTGTGGATGTGGCCTCCGCCTACCTTGGTGGCCTACGCCACGCTCATTAAGGCCACGGGGATCAGCGGTGTAGAAGGGGGCATCGTGCGCGCTTGCATCGGCGCGGCGGCGCTGTGTGCCTGGGCGTTGCCTTGGCATCACTTGCGCTATCTCTTCTATGGCGTGGCGATGATGACGACGTTCCTGCTCACCCTCTCCTTTTGGGACACGCGCCAGGGCTTTGCGTGTGGGTGTTGGCTGGCTGCTTTGATCTTTGGCGCGTTGGCGCTCTACGACGAAGGGAGGCGCCGATGATAGACATCGCAGTGGTCAAAGGAGGGTTGGTCTTCTTCTCCATCCCCATCATCGGGCAAGCCACCACCCAAGACCCTAGCGTGTGGGCGGACTGGCGCACTTGGGTCGGCGCTGCGGGGGTGGTGTTGGTCGCGCAAGCCGACAAGCTCTTTACGGCGATCCGAGGCCGCTGGGAGCGTCGCTCCTTAACCCAAGAGCAGCTCGAAGCCAAAGAGGCTCAAGTCAAGCACGCGCGTGAGGACAAGATGCAAGCGCGCATCGACGAGCTCGTCAGCGCAGCGATGGCCGATCGAGACGCCGAGATCACCAGGCTTCGCGCCGAGCTGCTCAAGGCTCAGGTCGCGCGTGAGGAGTATCGCGACATGGCGCTAGGTCTAAGCAAGGGCGGCGAGCAGGCCCGAGAGGCCAGGCGTTGCTTGGCTTCGCGAGAGATGTATCGCACGCATCCTGGCGCGCGTGAGGTCGATGAGGAGACGCTTGAGGAGTGGAGCGGCGCCGAGGAGGACTTATGAGCTTGGATGAAGCGACGCTGCCCACCGAAGACGCAAGCGCTCAGGAGTGTGTGCATCGGCGCCAACGCGCCTTAGCGCTCGTCTCGCAGGCAGCCACGATCTTGGGTGAGCCCGTGATCTATCTGATCTGCGCCCAAGGTGAGCTTATCGTGGGCCAGCGCGGCGAGGACGCGAAGCTGGCCGAACTCATCGACATGATCAAGGGGACACTATGAGGCACATCTCGGATCTGCATATCGGGGCCAAGCCCGAGTACGCCAACAAGCTCAAGCTCATCGTCGCGCAGCTCGTCGCCACAAGCCACCTCGACAGCAGCCCCGTGGCCATCACGGGCGATGTCACCGAGAACGGCTATGCCCATGAGTACGCGCTGGCCAAGCGTCTCTTAAGGCCGCTGCGCGATGCGGGCATCCCTATCCTCGCGGTCCCTGGCAACCACGACTGCGGCCCACAGGGGATCGTGTGGAGCGCTCAAGCTCGCGCTCGTTATGAGCGTTGGCATGACGAGGTGTGCATGCCCTCGGAGGGCTCCACCTGGCCGCGCGTCTGGCACCATGCGGGGCGACGCATCATCGGTTTGGACTCGCAGGCCGGGCAAGAGGGGGAGTGGTTGCCTCCGCTGGCGCGCGGCGAGCTTGGCCAACGTCAGCTCATGCTCCTTGAGGTCGAGCTTCAGACACCAGCGCCTACGACCATCCTGCTGCACCATCATCCGCTTTGGCATGATCCGGCGCATCTTCTTGAGGACGCTGTGCAGCTGCGCAAGCTGCTAGAGCGCCGGGCTTGGGTAGATGATGTGCTCTTTGGGCACCAGCACAGGGCAGGCGTGTGGGAGTTCGGTGGGGTGCGCTACGTGGCTCAGGGGGCGAGTACCCGGTGATGATGTGGGGAGGGCTGCGCTGTCTCGATTTGGAAGTGTTTTAAGGGGAGGGTGAGTATAATATGTGGTAGGGAGTTGTTGGGGGTGCATTACGGCTTAGGGGGCTCAAGCGGCCAGCGCCGCTGCGCCGCATGAATCGTGGGGTTGAGAGGATTCAAGCCAGTCTAAGCCATGTCTTCGCATGAGCTGACAAAGTTGCCCCATCCTCCCTGTCTTGAGCCACGAACGAGCACAGAGCATCATCTGCGCGTTCTCCTTTTTCCAGAACTTGCCGCAGCTCTTGAGGCGCATGTTGATCACCTGTCTGATCATCGATTCCACCATCCCTGAGCCACACGGCTTGTTCTCCTGCCGAAAGGTCGCGTACTGCATCCGAGCTTGGTGCTTGACGAAATATTCGCTCAGGCTTCGGATTTCTTTGGCCCGTCTTCCTTTGGCTAAACTCATGCAGTGCTCATAAAGCTCCTCGATCCGCCCAGCTTTGAGCAGCTTTTTACCGTGGTGATAGAAGCGAGTGCGCTGTGATTTGTGCCACTGCGGCACATGGCTGATCTGTGCAAGTCGGCCTAGCGCGTGCCCTATATCGAGCACTTGCGTGATTCGCTCGGACTCGACACCCAGGCGCTCAAGCATCGCCTCCATTCTGTCCCACTGCCAATATTGCCCATCAGCCACTAAGAGCACTTCATCTGCCTGCTCCAGTTTGAGTTGGCGCGCATAAAGCTCTAAAAACTCGATAAAGTCTGGGGCATCTGCGATTTGAGCATCAGCGATTTTTCCCCACGTGCGGTCGAGCTTGCCTTGGTCATCCAAGACATAGATGACCAGCTGACGCGGCTCCACCCATGGCGCTTCAAAGTCCCTGTATCCATTTGATTTTTTGCGTCCTTGATGGGGGCAGCGCTGACGGCAACGCCCTCCATCCATTTGGATGACCACGCGCCGACCTTGCACCGAGGCCACTTCGAGATGGTCTTGGTCGAGCGCCTCTTGACGGGCGTTTAAGGCGCGGTGGCCAAGCGCCTCAAAGAGCCGATGCAAGCGCGAGATCGAGAGGTCTAGCCCTCTGCGCTTAAGCACCGCTTGGGCCGCCTCAAAGGATTCAGCCGCCGCACATTCACCCCAAGCCGCTTGCCATGTGGCAGGAGAACATCTTTTGACCAAGCCAAGCGCCTCCAAAGCAGGCATGAGCTGATAGCCTTGGCCCTTACCCCGCCTCGCTTTGCGCCGTCGAGGTCCCTGTGGTTTGCTCTTGAGCGCTCGAACTGTGAGCGTCGTCACCCCACCGCCCAGGAGCTGAACTTGGGTTTGGCGGTGGCCACGCTCTCGGAAACTACCCGTGTTCTTTTTTGCCGCAACGGCCTGAGTTTGGAAGGAAGTTTGGCTCAAGAGGACGTGCAAAAAGGTCGCAACGAAGAGGTCGGCTAGGCGGCGAAAAAGCGCGTGGATCATGTGCTCGAATGCGGCAAAAGCGTCAGCTGTATGAGGGCCAGGAGTAAGCAAGTTCGGTTGCAGGCTTGTCAACAGGGGCAGGATTTCGCACAATGGATGAAGCGGCATGACTCAGACCTTTGTTTTAGGATTTAAGCACCCTAAGTGTCTGATCTCATGCCGCTTTTGTCTACCCTCGTGTCACGCTCACACCAACCCCCTAATCCGTAATCCACCCGATCCACCCCGAGCCATGTTGCGCCATCCAGTCTTTGCGATGGTCGTAATCAGGCAGGACGCGGGCCACGTGGTTCCAGAATGCGGGGGTGTGGTTGAACTCAAGCTAATGAGCCAGCTCGTGGACGATGACGTCGTCCACCATGCGTGCAGGCAACAAAGCTAGAGCTCGACACTCCCCCTGATGGTTTATTGTTCTTCCTGATGCGCAGGCTCTTCTTCGGCCTTGCTGCCCTCATCCCCCAGATAGCTTCTCAGCCCTGCACGAATCGCCTCAGCGTGCGTATAGACGTCATCAAGGCCTTCGATGCTGACCTTGTTCTCGACGCGCTCATCCCCCTCCATCGAGAAGATTCCGAGGCTCTTATTGGCGGTGTTGAAGTAGAGGCGCACGAGAGGCTTACGGTTGCTTTGGTCGAGCAGCACGTTGCAGTAGCTCTTGGCGTCGCGCAGCTCCAGGCGGTCGAGTGAGACGTCGGGGCGCACGATGGCCTTGATGATGCGAAAGGCCTCGAGCTCCTCCTCGGTGGTGACGATGCCGTTGTCCTCAGCCTCGGGCGCCTCCTCGACAACAGAAGCTGCTGCGGGACTTTGCGACTCGTCCTCTTGGGCCAGGGCGGCGTTGAGGCGGTTGCTGATGCGCTCGCGGATGTATTGGTTAAGCGCGCTCGTCACGACAGGGGCAAAGCGCTCACGGACCTTCTGGGTGACGCTGCCGCTGTAGATGTGAGTGACGAAGTACTTGATGAAGTCGTCATCGGGCTCGGTGAGCTGCTTGGCGAAGACGGCCTTGATCTCGCGGGTGTAGCGCAGGTTGCTCGCGGCGTCGATGACGCCTTCGATGTCGAAGTCCTTACGTGTGAGGCGCTTGACGAGCTCTAGGACGACGTGCTCATCGAGCGCGAGCAGGTCCAGCTCCATGAAAGGGCGATGGTCCATGATGTTGGGCGCATCGATGTCGGAGTAGAACTGGTAGCGCTGCCCATCGGTCAAGATGGCGAGCCTGGCGGTGGGGACGACCGAGAAGTAGCGAAAGAGCTGGCTGGCGTTCTCCACGGTGAGCTTGCTGCCGAGCGTCTTGCACTCGATGAGCATCACGGGCTTGCCATCCTTCATGATCGCGTAGTCGACCTTCTCGCCCTTCTTGGTGCCCACATCAGCAGTGAACTCAGGCACCACCTCGCGCGGATCAAAGACGTTATAGCCCAGCGTTTGGATGACGGGCATCACCGAGGCCATCTTCGTCGCCTCTTCCGTCTTGATGAACTCGCGTTGCTCCTGAAGGCGCTCAGCGATCGCACGCAGCTGCTCAATTAGCTCCATGACGTCTCCATGTGGATGTCAGGTCGGGTTCCCCCCTGAGGGGTGTTTGGATTTTGGTTGAGCCGAGGATGCCAGACTGGGCTAGGGGCGTGCAACAGGAAAAAAGGAGCGACCAGCTAAGTGGCGAGGAGTTTATTAATGCCCTTGTTGTTTTTGTAAGACATGCTCTAAGATCTAATGCAGATAGGATTGTCAAGGTTAAATTTAATCGCAATGCGATCTTTAACCAGTCCTGACAATTAAAACATTCGCTCAAAAATGGCTGAATAATGACACGACTTCCCACTCCGACAGATGTTTATCCGACTTTTTGGCAGTTTGCTGCAAAGCGCCAAGAAATTTATATGAAGCGTCTGGAGGGCCATAAAGGCCCTTGGAGTGATGACCCTATTCTCTCAAAATACAAATTTACTAACGTCTACCGAGCATCGGATCGAGTCAGCCAGTTCCTAGTAAAAATGATTTACGCAGACCCTCATGCGAGCGATGAAACGCTATTTTTGCGCGTCATGCTTTTTAAAATCTTTAACAAGATTGAGACTTGGCAGGCCTTGGTCGATGAGCTTGGTCTACCCGAGGCCAGCAACTTTGATTTTGCACGTTGCTCGCGATATCTCAGCCTTCTTCGAGCGCGTGGTGCGTCAATATACTCTGGAGCATATATTATGCCATCTGGAGGAAAGGCTGGAGGAGTGAAGCACGAGATGCACCTCGCTCTCATTCAAAAAATGTTAAAGGATAAGCTCCCACGGAAGCTCTCAATGAGCTCTTCTCTTAAAGGGATGTATGAGCTCCTTTTGGAGGTGCCTACATTTGGCCCGTTTCTTGCTTTTCAATATACGATAGATATTAATTATAGTCCTATAACAGACCATGACGAGTCCGAGTTTGTTGTGCCTGGCCCTGGAGCTCTTGATGGAGTTGCGAAGTGTTTCGGGGTTTCTAGTGCTTTAGATTGCACACGCATCATTATGTGGCTTGCTGAGAATCAACGGCAAGAAATGAATAGGTATTGTGACACAGAGTTTGAAAATCTCTGGGGACGCTCTTTAATGCCTATAGATATTCAAAACCTGTTTTGTGAGGTTTCGAAATATACAAGAGTGTCTCACCCTGATGCCAAAGGTGTTTCTGGACGTACTCGGATTAAGCAGTCCTTTAAGCCCACAGGTCAGCTGCCCAAGCCCTTTTTTCCACCCAAATGGAAGTTGAATTATGCTATTGATCTGTGGGCTCAAGAAAAAAGTGTGAAGTGTACTTTGCCTTTAAAGACGGTCAAGTCTGCTCAGTGTACGTTAAACTTCGATTTTGAAAGTCCAGTTCAACATAACCTTTCTTACGTTTAGTTAGTTCTCGAAACACTTCGTAAGATTTTAATATAGATTTTTCCCACTGCCATAATGGTATACTTTCAACCTCGTCACTCCATCAAACAAACTTTCTTTTGGTGCAGCCTAGGGCTAGGTGAGCCCTAGGCTGCTTGTGGCTTAGCCTTTTGGTGGATGGGGGTCAGGCTTACCGTAAGTGTGTTTTGCTCGGATTTGGCCATTCACGCCATGGATCGCCACCTCGGCACCTTTGTTTGTGGCGAGCACTTTCGCATGCTCAGTGGCAGCCTTTTGCGTCGAGTGGATAGATGAGGCGCGCTCGTTGTTGTTACCTTGTACCCTCCACTCTCCTGGTTTGGATCTGACGACATCGTACTGAGTTGTCTTTTTCGACATAGATGCTCCTCAATCCTTACGGATTGACGTAGGAGCAGCTCTTTACTACACATGGCTATACAGAAGTTCATGTGCCGGAGCTGCTGCAGTTTTGGTAATGAGAAGCGTGTTGACCCAATCAACACGCTTCTCTGCGTTGGGTTCATCTGTTGCTCTTCTTGACATTGCTCTTCCAGTTGAGCGGTTGGAGATTGCTGAGGTGGTTTCCTCCTCCTTTAGACACTGGGCGGATATGGTCAATCTCCCATCCATACGCGCTTTGTCTGTTGCCATACTGGTAGACGTTCATCACGCGACCGTATGAGTCCCTGCGATACATCTTCGGATCTAGCCCTGGGACAGCTCGTCCTCGAGACCAAACTTTTCCCTTCTGGCTCATGGAGCCTCCTATAACTAAGGGGTTTTGTGGTGCCCATCGTGGGCTTAGCTTGTGGAGGCTTATCCTCCACAACCTTAGTGTTTGATCTTTGGTTTGAATGGTCAATCTAAAAATCAGACCTGGGTTTTTTTATTTTTGGATCAAGTCGTTTTTTTTTACGATCACGGTTGTTGTTGGGAGGTGTTGTGGATTGTGCTAAGGTAGAAGATCAAAATGTGTTAAGGAGGTAACATGCTGAATAATAATAGCTTTGGTGATATGGTGCGAGATGCTCGCCAAGAGTGCAAGCTCACAATGGCGGAGCTTGGAGAGCGTGTGGGACGCTCAAAAAATCAGATCTACGATTTGGAGAAGGGACGAACTCTGCCGGACGGTTTAGAGCTGGTGACTCAACTCGCCTACATTCTACAAGTTGATGTCTCTCAACTCTGCTCCGCCTACTTAGCATCTCGTAATCAGCTGCCTTCCACTCAGGAGCGGGCGTTAGATTTGATGAGCTCACATATGATCGCAAGCCAGCAGCAAGAGGAGGGGGGAATGATAGCCGCTCCTATGACGCGCAAAGCAATCCAGAAGGATGCCGAGACTCTCGCAAAGACCCTGTTTGCAAGGAAAGTTGAAGAGGGCTCTTGGATTCCTGTGATGCATATCTACGACGCGCCTGGCCTGCTCAGCTTCTCGGATAAACAGCTCCCTCGTATAGAGGCGGGACACTTCCCTTCTAAGGCTGATGATTCTGTTGAGGGGAAGACCTTCTATGATTCTGAGGAGGATGTAATCTGTGTTCAGCTTAGGGAGGATGTCTTCAATCAGGCCAAGCGTGATATGGGACGCGCTAGGTTCTCGGCGGCCCACGAACTTGCTCATGGAATCTTGCATCATGAGCTGCTCATCCAAAATGGGGGGCGCCAGATGTTTCGGGACAGCACGCTAACCGCCACGATGGCTAACCCCGAGGTGAAGCCCTTTGAAAACCCTGAATGGCAGGCAAATGTGTGGGCCGCAGCCTTCTTAATGCCATTAGATGCGGTGAGGAACTTCATCCAAAAAATAGACTCTGATCGTGAGGATCGTTCCTTGGTTGAGCTTGTGGCAACGCAATTTAAGGTCAGCTTGACGGCTGCGGATCTCCGCGTCCAAGAACTGGCATGGAGTCTGAGTCGTCCATGAGCGAGTCTTTAGGTCAGCCAAAGCTGGACTGCTAGAATCCTCCCCCAGAAGTGCAACATCGCCCCAAGAGGGTGCAACACCAAGTGCAACATCTCTCCCACAAAGGCCCCTGACGAGGGCGATCTGTTTAGCGGTGTTTTCTATACGGAGTGCGGGGGAGCGGCATGTTGCAGTGAGCCTTGCTCAGATTCGTAATGCGTAGGTCGCCGGTTCAAGTCCGGCTATCGGCTTCACAAAACCCCGCTGTTTAAGCGGGGTTTTGTCGTTCTTGGGTGATGTTGCACCCCGAAAAGTGCAACATCGCGATCTGGGGTGCAACATAAGAGCAACATCGGGCCTCATTGGAACACCTTCTCGAAGGCTTGCTTCTTGCGCTCCAAGGGGACGCCTGCATAGCGCTCCGTCATCGCCTCGGTCGTGTGTCCCATCTGGGCGCGCAGGACGATCCTGTCTACGCCCGCCATCACCAGCAGCGTGTTAAAGGTGCGCCTCAAGACCTGCGGCGAGACTTGGATGGGGATCTGGGCAAGCTGCGCTGCCTCTTTGAGCAGCTTGGAGAGGTAGGAGGGCGTTCGAGGCGTGCCTTGATCTGAAGGGAAGATCAGCCCCGCCTCCAAGCCGATGTGCTGCGCCTTGATGAGGCTTGCACGGTGCGCGAAGAGCAGCTGCTGAAGCTCGGCGGGCAGATAGATCATCCTGCCCACCCCGGTCTTTGTCGTGGTGATGTGGCCTTGGCTGACGGAGCGCCGAACATGAAGCGTCTCACCCTCGACGTCATCCCAATGCAGCGCGTAGAGCTCGCCCACGCGCATCCCTGTATAGGCCAACATCTTAGCTTCGAGCGCCCTTGAGGCATCAAGGTGCTCCATCGCCGCGAGCAAGCCCTGCAGCTGCACCGCTGAGAGCGTCATCTTCTCTCGCCTCGGCTTAGTGAAGGTCTGCGGTGGCCTGACGCGGGAGGTGGGATCAGGGATGTTGAAGTCTGCCGCAGCGTCTTGGAGCAACATCTTTAAGACGCGCCACCAGCCTTTGAGCGTATGGGATGAGTAGGGGGTGCCATCCTCCTTGAGCTGGGCTTCTGCCCACGCGACCCAGCTCTCTACATCTGCGCGAATGAACGCGTCGACGTAGATATCTCCAAGCTGGGGCAGGATATGATACTCCAGCGCGCAGATGTAAGTGCTCTGCGCGCGTGGCTTAAGGCGCTTGATCTTAGCCTCGATCCACGTCTTGGCGTAGCCAGCCAGCATAATCCTTGGCCGGGTGGGCTCCTCGGCGTCTCGGATCAGCTGCCGCTTGAGCTCCTCCTTGATGGTGTGGGCGTCTTCGAGAGGGGTCCCTGCGGGGAGCGTCTTCCTCTTGTAGAGCCGTTTCTGTGTACGTGGGCACATGGCTGTGACCGTGAGTTTGATTTTGCCCGTGGCATCGATCTCGACGCCGGGATATTGTGTCTTTTGCATCAATCCCTCTTTGGGATAAGGGATCGACCTCGTCAGGGGTCGGTCCCTTTTTCTCTCTGATCGTGTCTTCAAGGCAAGCGGCGACCCAGGCATCTAAGGTGTCGCGCTTAAAGAGGTAGCAGCCTTGCCCGCGTCTCCCCGTAGGCTTAAGCGAGCCTGTGCGGATGTGATAATGCAGTCCCTCCAGGGTGAGGCGAAGATAGGCAGCAGCTTCCTCGGCGGTCAGATAGGGGCTATCCACGAGCTCTCCTCCGATGTTGGTCCGCATTCGGGCATGTGGCGTGATGAGAGGTGTATCGGTTGCGGCCAGGCTCGACCTGAGCATCCTTGCCGAGCACCTGGGCGCTCAGCTTGCCCGTGGCGAGCATCAGCGTGAGCAGGACGTTGCCGTGCGAGACGGGCTCGGCGTCGATGATCATGGCGCGGCCTGTGGCGTCGCTGGTGGCCCAATAGATCGAGGCCCCGCAGGAGCGGCAGCGCTGAGGTGTCGGCTTACTCATAGCGGGCTCCATACATCGCGCCAAGCGCGCTCGGCTGGCCATAAACGCGCGCGAGATGTGCGGCCAACGACTGTGCAGCCATGCGTGCCAGGGCAAGCTCAAGGGCGATGGCGCGTCTGGCGCTTGGTCTGCCGCCACGTCTGATGATGTCGCGCAGCTCGTTGGCTTCAAGGGTTGCTGCGTGAGCCATCTCGTCTAAAGAGAGCCCATCAACTCCCACATGCCAGCTTGCTCTTTGAGCGATGTGGTCAAGGGCCTGGACCTCGAAGGCCTCCGGGGTGGGGCGGGGCGTCGGCTGGGCCACGACCTCGAAGCGCATGGTGAAGTCGAGCGCTTCGGCCTTCACCTCTCTTTGCACGTCTGCGAGCTGCAAGAGCACGCCTCTGGTGTTGGCGGTTCGTTCCAGTGATGTCATCGCGCGGCCTCTTGAGTTGGGAGAGCCTGGCGTGCGAGCGCGAGCTCTTCTTTAGTTTGCTTAAGCTGGGCCTTGAGTTCCTCGATGACGGTCTGCGCCGCCTCGAGGTCGGCACGCAGTTCCTCGGCGCTCTGGGCGATGGGTCCCCGCTCTTTGCATCGGACCCGATCTAGGCAGACGAAGCGTCGCCGCATATCGAGCACCTGGCCCTCTTGCTGCATCGCGAGAAAGGGCTGGGCATAAGCGCGGTCGATGGTGGCGCCGCAGTCGGAGCAGACCACCAGGCGGTCGTTGATCTCGGGGGTGAGTTCTTGGGTCATAGCGCTCTCCTTTGGGATTCTGCGAGTTCGTCCAGAAGGTTGAGCGCGCAATCCGTGCAGAGCGGCACTTCAATGTCGCTGCCCTCTGGCCCAGCCTTTTCGAAGGTGAGGCTTGAGCTGGGACCATCTGCACCGAACACCTCCTTGCAGAGATGGCAGGCGTTGGGATCGAGCTGGGGCGTCTCTTGTGGGGCTTCGGTGATCTCTTGAGTCATGGCGTGCTCCTTGGCAGGATAGGGTGATGGATCGGTGAGATCGAGCTGGCCTAGAGGACTTGAGCGGGCTCGCGCGCTGGGCCAGGCAGGCCAGGCCTGCTGGCCTAAGCTCAAAGCAAGGACGAGAAAGAGGAAGATGGCGATCAGGCCTATGTCTTCGGGCTGTGCAGGCGCGCGATCTCCGAGCGCCATGCGGCCTGCCAGATAGACGCGCTCTACCATGTGGCCTCCTCAAGTGGGGCGACCCAGCGGGCCGAGGCTGAGAGCAGCAGGTGGTGGGCGTCGGAGGCATCAAGCGTGCGCATCATGCTTTGCGCGATGGCGCAGGCCGTCGCGCTCGGGATGGCGTTACCGATGCGCTGGCGCCAGCCTCGGTGTGAGCGGCCCTCTAGCTCAAGCCATTGGTCATCAAGCCTGGTGGGCAGAGATTGGAGCGCGGCCAGCTCAAGCGTCGTCATCGGCCTATGCCACGTCCCATCAAGCGCGCGGATGACCAAGAGGGCGCGGGCCTTGGAGGTCATGTCAAGGGGCGGACCAAACAGGCAGAGCTCGCCATCGATCTCGCGCAGCTCGTGCGTGGGGGAGGGCCAGCCTCGTTCATCTGCGACGCTGACCGCGCTGTTGTCGTGTTGAGCCGAGCCCACCACGGTGGCCGAGGGCGTGGTCCATTGGGCGACGCCATAAGCGCCGGCACGTGGCTCACACCCAAGCCTGGGGTCTGCCATGACTTGGCCATGATAGGCGCTCGATGCACCAATGACGGTGCTGGCGTGAGCTTGCCAGCCGCAGACGCCGAAGTTGCCCTTGCGCGAGCTGTGCGCAAGCCTTGGGTCTGCCAGGCTTGACCAGCTGACGCCCACCTGTGAGGTGGCCAAGACAGCGTGCGCGGCCTCGTTCCATTGGCCCACGCCATAGCCGCCATTTTGGCGAGCGGCCCGAGGCGTTAACCTCGGGTCAGCCACTTGAAGGCTTGTGTTCTGCGGGCTCGCGGCGCCGATGACCGCGTGGGTGTGTCCCTCCCAGCTGGTTACGCCCAAGGCGCCTTCGCGTCGTGAGCATGTGCTGCGGGCGTCAAGCGCTCCTGTGATGAGCTTGACGCGCTCAGGCAGCGCCCTCCAATCCTTGCCCGCAGGGATCAAGGCCAGCCGCAGCCAGTTTAAGGGCGAGAGCTGGGAGAGCTCGTGGAGGCGTCCGCCTTGCCCATTGGCCCAAGGCCCTGGCACAGGGAGCGCGCCGAGCACCTCGCCCACGCTCTTGATGCGCTGGTGGGGAGGCTCATAGAGCAGCTCTTCGACGACGCGCTCAGGCGCTTCGGGGCAGCGTTGAAGGCGCGCGACGCCAAGGAACCGTCTGCGGTGTTGGGCCAGCCCTCCTAGCTCGGCGCAGTCATGCGTGGTCTCTCGCCAGGCGTAACCATACGCGCGCAACATGGAGGCGACCGCATCCAACCAGGCCCTGCCGCGAGAGAGGATGCGCGGCACGTTCTCCAGCAGGATTAACCTCGGTGGCGCGTCGGGCCAGGCCTCAAGCGCTAACCAAATGCCTCGCTCGGCCAAGCTCGAGAGCTCTTGGTAAGGGGCGGTGCGCGCGGCGCTCAACGGAAGGCATCCCGAGAAGGCCTGGCATGGGGGGCTGGTCAAGAGGACATCGGGCGCGGTGCCGACGCAGGCGCGCAGCTGCTCGGGCGTGGCCGTAGACAGATCGAGCGTGTGAGCGGGATGACCTGTGAGCGTGCGGTAGTCCGCGAGCGCGGCCTCGTCCAAGTCAACGCCCACCGTGTGCCATCCTGCCTGCGCGAAGCCCCTGGCGCCGCCGCCGAGGCCGCAAAAGAGGCTAAGACATGTGCGTGGAGTCTTCATCGCGCCAGCTCCTTGGACAGCTCGGCCTGCCGGCGCACCTTGGGATCGGGATGCCAGCGGTACTCATGCTTGGCCTTGCAGTCGGGGCAGAAGGTGCGTCGGGTCTGCCAGCGCTCTTGAGGCGGCAGATCCTGCACCACGAGCCGAGGCGACCCACAGACGCAGCGCAGTTGCCAGCCCGAGGCGTCGCCCTCGGGGATGGACCAGCATTGATCGAGCGCGAGCTGGGTCATAAGAGCCTCGCTTGTTTGGGGATCGTCTCAAGCTCGGCCTCAAGCTCTCGCAGGATCTCGTCGAGTTCGACCTCGGGGCAGGGCGCATCAGCCAGGCGCGCGAGCGTGTCGCCATGACAGCGCGCGGGCTTGCAGACGCAGCCTAAGACCTCGCCGCGCAGCTCGTGGATGTGCTCAAGCAGCCCCGAGGCCTTGACGTGGCGGGCGTGCGCCAAGAGGCACTCGACCACATCGCGAGGATGCCTGGACTTGAGCGGGGAGGGGTTGCCCCAGCGCCGAGGATGGCGCTCGGAGCCGCGCATAATATCGGCGCTCCAAGGCCCGTGGTGCTTGTTGACCACGCGCGTGCGTCCAGGGTGCAAGAGGCGCTCGCCCATCTGCACCACCTCCGCCAGCCCGAGGTCTTCGCCGTGGAGCTTCCAGCGCCGTCCCACCAGCTCAAAGAGCGCGTTGACCTGCTCTTGAGCCAGCGCCATCGGCGCCTCCTGGCGCGCGCTGTGATGGGTGCGCACGTTAAGGCTTTGGGCCTTGGCATCATAGCCAATCTGGAGCCAAGAGCCGCTTGTGCGGGAGAGGAAGAGGCTGCTCATGCGCGGCCTCCCTTGCCATAGATGGTGACGGGCTCCTGGCCGTTGAATGCGAATGTGGCACTTGTGATGCCAGTATCCTGCGCGAACAAGTCGAGCTGGTTGACGCTCGTGGTCACGAAGAGCTCGCCATCGGTGTAGAGCACGAGCAGCTGCTGCATCGTCTCGAGGGTGCACAGCGTCTTGAGCGTGAGGCCGAGCTTGCAGTTTAAGCCCAGCGAGAGCTTAGGCCGCCCTGTGATGCGGGCCTCGGCCAAGGTGACCTCGCGCTCGTCGCCTTTGAGCTGCCATGTATAGGCCTCGTCCTCGGGCGTGATGGAGAGCTCGACGCTCTTGTCATCCTCGCGCTCGAAGGCCGTATCAAGCAGCTGCTCGATGGCGCTCTCTAGCTCGGGATAAACCGCTAAGACGTGCTCGCGTGACTCAAGGTGGAGCTTGAGCTTGAGGCGCAGGCTCACCAGCGTTTGCGCCTCCTTGTCGGGGCGCTCCAGCTCGTAGACCTCTTTGATGACGAGGTTGTCGATCTCCATCGGGCATTCAGTAAGATGCATGGGGCTCTCCTTGGATAGGGCGCGGTTTAGCGGCGTCGTGCACGCGCGACCATGCTGGTGACAGTCTGGGGTTGGACGCCGTAGCGTTGTGCGATCTGGTCAGCGCTCATGGCTCGGCTAAGTCGCAGCAGCTCGCCATCAGGGGGCAGCTTGCGGCCTCGCCTGCCTGCTTGATCCGACCAGGCCTGCGCGCTGGGATAGCTTGGCCGAGGATAAGGATCGTGCAGCGGTTGCCCGCGCTTGAGGTCAGCCTGCCAGCGGAGGCAGTCGGCGCGGTGGAGAGCGTCGCCATCGCGCGAGCGATCTAAGGGGATGGCCTCCCAGTCGATGGGGGTGTTGAGATGAGTGATGTAGCGTCGCATAGCTCTCCTTGTGATAGGGCGTCCTGCGCCCCTTGCGGGCATCTGCTCCCTGTGAGCAGCGGGCGGTGAGTCATCACAACGTCTTGGCCCCTTATCACGAGCACCTTCACCGTGATCCGCGCAGGACAATAAGGTGTGGGGGATGAGCCCCGTGCGCCGCCTTGAGCAAGGCGCGCGACACCTTCAAGCGCACTAAGGTCGAATCCAGAACGAGGGCCATCGGTTTAGCGTCTGCAGCTTGACGTACTTGCCAGGCGTGTGAGGCTTAAGCGCGATGAGCTGGGCGTGGCCTGTGGGCACAAAGCGCACGATGCGATAGAGCGTGCCCGTGCTGGGGCTGACATACGCGCGCATCCACAGCCCTGTGTGCAGGCGTCGCTTAGCCACGTCGCACCTCCGCAAGCCACAACCTTGGCAGCTTTAAGAGCGCTTTGAGCGCGCGCCCTGCGGTGATCGGCGCGGGCTTGGCGAGCGCGGTCTGTGCGGCCTCTAAAGCGCGTTGATCGCGATAGCTTTGGCGCCAAGCGGTGATGTCGCGGCGATCCCAGACAGGCAGCGCGACAGGCACCATCAAGGGCTCGTCGGGCAGAAAGGGGATTTGCGACTGGAAGACGTGCGGCGTGACCTTGAGCGGCTCGCGGTCCTCGGGGCGGCGCGTCACATCGAGCACCTGGGTGTAGTCTCTCTCAAACATCGGGGTTCCTTGAGTGGGTGGGCCGTGGGCCAAGGTGAGTCAGGCGACGATGGCGTGGATCTCGAGGACGAGCCCTGCTTCGGCTTGGGCGGCGCTCGGGGTGCCTCCAGGCCAGCACGTGAGCAGGCGGCGCACCTCGCGCTCGATGGTCAGGGCGTCGCTCCCCTCTCCCTCGAGCAGGGCCTCGGCGGCCAAGACCAGCATCGCGGTCAGGTCGCGGCGTGTGCGCGCGGGAGGGCTTGCGCCAAGCTCAAAGCACAGCTTGTCGAGCCAGAGCTTGGCCATGAACCAGAGCGCTAAGGTGGTCGTCTTCGTTTGGGCGGGCGTCTTCATCAGCGGGCTCCTTGGGGCGCGAGCTTGATCTCCAGCTCGCGGATGCGGTGTTTCATGTCAGCGATCTTGGCCAGGTGAACGCTGGTGCGTATCCAGCCAGGCATCGTCTCGGGGTCTTCGGGGCGTCCTTCTCGGACAAAGCTGTTAAGCGCGCGTCGTCTGGCGACGGCCTCAGTCCAGCTTGTGGGATAGCGTGCAAAGAGCGCGTCGGTGCTGGCCTCGTTCCAGGCGCAGGTGGCCTGGGCGCGGCGCATGGGCAACAGCGCGCTTATCGGGATGCCAAGGAGCACGGCGAGCGCCTCCTGGCTTGGGGGATCAAGGTGAATGCGGCCTGCTTCATCTTCGCGGATGCTGCCATCGCGGCGCCTTGAGGCTTCGAGCGCGCCGTCTTCAAGACCCATCGCGATCAAGTCCTCAATGTCGGCGGCGCGAGCTTCGCGCTGTGCCAGCAAAAGGCGTTGATGAGGATGCAGGCCCAGCATCAGTAAGCTCTCTTGGTGAGGTGTTGCATGTGGCCAGCCATCGGGCTTACGAGGCCTTCATGGTGTTTTGAGCAAAGCGCGCGAAGGCTTGCTCAAGCGCTTGTTCATGAGCCAAGAGCGAGGGGTAGGTCTCGCGGATGAAGCAGGCGATCTCCTCAAAGCTCGCGTGCTCGCCGTCGTAGAGGTGGATGAGTTCTTCTTGATAGGACGAGGGCAGCACGTCGTGGGTGAGGGTGTGGCGGCCTGCCGAGAGCTGGTGCTTGCCTTGCTCATCCCATCCTTCGGGCTCAAGCAGCTCCAAGAGCACGCCCAGCGGATCAAAGCGCGGCTCGGTCGGGTGGCGCAGCGCGCCGCAGTGGCCTGTGTATTGGCCTGAGCAAAGGGCCGCAGCCCATGCCTTCATCGTCTTCTCATCAATCATCTTGGTGTGCTCCCCTGGTTGTTAGAGCGAGGCGTGGCGGTGGACTAAGCCACGCTTCTTGAGCGTCATTAAGGCGTTCTTGCGCCAGCTCGAGGGCGCTCTTGCCCTCCCCGATGACAAGCGCAGGCTTGGACTTGGTCGCGTGCTGACTTCCTCGACTGGAGAGGACTAAGACAGGCACTTTGGCCAACACGCTCGTCATACGGAGCGCAGCCAGCGCGAGGTCATCATCGACGCGGCGCCCTGGGGTGAGCGTGTCGCGCGTCTCAAAGCGTCGGGTGCCTGCGGGGCTGACCAGCTCGACGGCGCCGCTTGCCAGCTGCCTGCCCCACCAGCGTTGGTCCTGATATCGGACCTCGTGCCAGCCTTCGACGGGGCGTTGTTGTGCTTCGCGTCGCTCCCAAGCCAAGCGCCACTTATGGCGCTCGAGGGCGTCTTCGCACGCTTGAGCCTCGGCCTCGGTGGCGGGGCGACATGGGCTAAATCCGGCATCCTGCGCCTCTTGGGTCGTCATGACCTCGTGGTCGGCGCCCTCGAGGCCGATAAGCTCGATGGCCTTTCGGCCTGCGATGCGGCGCACGCCGTAGCTTGCGCCCTCTTGTGATGTCGTGATGTACCAAGTCATCGTCTTGCCCTCTTCGCTGCGCGCCGCCTCTCTGGCGGCGCGTCGTGGATCTCTTAGGCGCAGGCTTGCTGCTCGTCTTCGAGGCGCTTGGTCAGCGTCTTTGAGGGCAGCCAGCCCTCGCTGTTGCAGAGCCCGCAATCCCACACGTACTGGTCGTCGCCGCCCGTGCCGTCGCACCAAGGGCAGGTGCAGGGCCACCAAGCGGCGCAGAGGCGATTGTGGAGGCGCTTGGCGGCGGGCTCGCTCGTGGCGCCGTCGACCTCGTAGACCTCCATCACGGCGGCCTCGCCCTCGATGTCGTTCTCAAGCAGCGCGGCGCGGCTCTCGTAGCCCATCGCGGTGCGTGCGATGGCGATGAGCGCCGTGATGTCGCGCTTGGCCTGGCGCGGCGGGTCGACGTCGAGCTCAATGATGAGCGCGGCGATCCAGCTTTGGGCGACGAGGTAGTAGGCGATCTGCGTGGTGTCCATGGCGTTGTCCTCAGTAGCGCATCAGGTGTTTGCGAGCGTAGACAGCGGCCTCGACGACCTCCTGCCACGTCTCGGGATATGTGCTGAGCACGGCGTCTGCGCGGTGCTCCAGATAGGGGCTCGTGGGCCGAGCTCGTCGCAGGTCACCAAGCTGCCCGCATGTGCAGCCCAAGATCGTCGCGACGATCTCCTCGCAGTCGTAGCTCAGGGCCACGCCCACTCTGGTCAGCGCGCGAGCCTCGATGCCGAGCTGCTCGATCCGCTGGATCTCGTCAGCGCGGTGCTCGCGCGCCAGCCGGAGGCTGCGTGTGTGGTCAGCCTCGACGCTCACGCGCAGGCCTCGGCGCGCTCGTTGCCAAGCTCGGCCCGCTCAAGCTCGCGCTCATGGCGCGCGATCCTCGCGGGCATCGTGCACCGCAGGTATCCGGCGATGTCCTCATGGCCCATATGCTCGACGTCGGTGAGGCGCGCGATCTCGGCCTGGACGTCCTCGGGCAGCAGGTCATAGCTCACATAGTGCGAGCCTCGGGATAGCGTGTGCTGCCAGCTCACACTGACCTTGTGCCAGCCGTCGGGGTCGATCACCTGGAGCAGCACGCCCAGCGCGTCGAACGCCTCGGGCTCTTCGGTGGAGCGCAGGGCGCCCGCGTGCTCGCGGTAGAGGCCTAATGCCGAGCACCAGTTCTTGAGGGTCTTCTCGCTGATCATGTCGTCACCTCAAGGATCGCGATCGAGGGGTCGCCCGTGCGGGCTCGGTCGCTGTGCATCTCGTATTGGATCAGCCGCGCCGCCATGACATGGAGGTCGTCGGCCCTGTCCTGTGCCTGCCAGTCGTAGGCGCCTGGGCTGCGCTCGATGGTGATGGCCTCTGGATAGCGGCCTGTTCGCTCCACCTCGCCGATGTGCTGCTTGGCCAGCGCCTTCGCCGCCTCGGGCACTGGACCGCTTTGGTAGCTGATGATTGCGATCTGAAATGGATTGAGCCTCATCTCGTCGTCTCTGTAGCTGGGGCGCGCCCTGCCTCGTGGCAGTCCGTGGGGTCTTTTCCCGTCCCTGGCGCGCGGTGTAGTGGTGGCTAGCTCCAGGCGCTCATGCGGCGACCTGTGCGGCGTGATAGCTGGTTGATGCTGCGCTCGTACTCCTCGACGTAGCTGCGAGGTCCAAGCGAGGTCGCGGGGCCAGCGCCAACATGGGCAGTCGCGGCACGCTTGGCGGCGCGGCCTGCATCGACGTATGCGCCGAGGCGAGCTTGAGCGCGCAGCAGGTAGGCGTTGCGTGCGGCGGCCTCAGCGTCCTCGGTGTTGACGCGGCGCACGGGCACGAGCTCGTCGTTGGTGTAGTAGGAGGCCGATCCGTCGGGGTGCACGCACTCACAGCGGCCGTTGTCACCTTCGCGAGCCCATACGGTCACGCCGTTGTGCTCGACCTCGTACCAGCCGCGCATGATGATCGAGGCGGCGTGGTTGGCCTTGCTCGTGGCCATGTACTGCTCAAAGCGACGCTCGCAGCGCGCGGCTTCTTGCTCGGTGGCGCGGCGGCACGAGCTGTACCCCATGTCTTTGGCTTGCTTGCGCGTGATGATGCGGGGGCCGTTAAAGCCGTCGAGGCTAAACAGCTCGATGAGCTGGCCGCGGATGACGCGGACCGCGTACTCAAGATCGTTGGGTGCTGTCGTGATGTACCAGGTCATGGGCTCGCTCCACTATTAAGATGAACTGACATTTCTTAATATGAAGCGTGAGTACTTTTAGGTCAATAGAAAAAAGCACAGTCCGTTGGACTTTAGAACTGTATGTGCTAATTCTTGTGCTTGAGCCTATTCCCCCACCCCAGTAGAGAGGTCGTTATGAGCGCCGCGCTAGCAATGCATCCTTTAAGCGAGCTGCCGATGAGCTTCCCTGAGAAGAAAAACGACCCCGCCCTTTACCAGTGGGCTCTTGGCCGCGTCTTGGCGCATGGCCGGGAGACCGAAAGCGACTACACCCAGCAACAGATGGCGGACATGCTTGGCATCACCCAGCGCGGCTATGCCAACGTTGAGCATGGCGTCACGCCTACGCTCGCGCTGTACCTGAACAGCGCCGAGCTGCTCGACCGCGACATCTTGGCGGTGTTTGGTTTGGCTCGCGTGCTCGTGAGGCTTGTTCAGACTGAAGAGCTCTCATCGGGCCCGCTCGATAAGAAGCAGCGCGACGCCATAGCAAACGAGTTCTTTAAGAACATGTAGCCCTCTTAGACAGCTTGGGTGGCGGCACTTAACGCGTGCACGGTGGCATAGAAGCCACCGTGCACGCGTTTTTTATTGTGCCTTAAGAAATCTCTGTGCATAGTCTACACTGACAGTACTCAGGAGGTACAGATGCACGAGTCCCTCAAGCAAGCGCGCATTGCTGCCGACCTTGATCGGCTATCTGCCAATGGTCAGCGCTCGTTCAGCGCGCTAACCATGAGGCGCCCCGGCCGCATAGAATCAGTGGCGCAGGCAGTTGGCCTTACTGTTGATGGGTTGATTGCGGGCCTAGACGAGATGGTCGAGGCCCGCTTGATCTCCTATAAGATCGGCGAGGGTGTTTTGTCTGTGACGTGGCTGGAGGGCTGAGCTGATGGTGGCCTATCCATGTGCCATATCGCAAGAGCCAGCGCGGCAATTAGCTCGCCGCTGCCTGGCTCATGCGGGCTCAGAAGCACCAGATCATATGATGCTGGCGCTTCGTCGACGGGCCATACTCGCGCCGCAGCTAGGTCTACGGCGTAAGTCTTCATCCCTTGCCCTCGACGAAGAGCCCTGTCACTGGGTCGAGCGCCTGCGCAAAGGCGCCCTTGAGCGCGACGTAGAGCTCTTCGTCGCTCAATCGCTCCAGCAACTCGGCTTTGATCAGCAGGGTGATGTCTGGCCATGTGTGAGCCCGGAACAGGGGCAAGCCGCTCTTGGGGCAGATACTCACGCCCAGCGCCAGCTTCTCGCTAAGCTGCACGGTGCTCGTGCTCTTGACGAGCTTGCCATCCTCCCAGACGAAATCCATCGAGCGATACTCTTTCATCGCGCACTCCTTTTTGTTCGTATGACGAACATGTCGTTATGCGCGCTGATTGACGCCTACCCCGCGTTGTGCGAGGATCGTGGCTCAACTGTTGAGTCAGCGCGCAAGTGTTGCTCAAGGCAAGCCGAGGCGTTGACGCGCCTCGGCTTGCCGTGTTCTTGCCCCAGTGTGGGGTTGTGGGTCAAATGCTACACGCTTGATCAGTACCTGCGCAAGCGTTTAGTGTTTCCGATCTGTCACAGATCTTCCACATATAGAGGTCATGAGCGGGCCGTTTGGACGGTCGCCCCCTCTAAAAAGTTTTCCACAGGCTACGCTAGGGGGTGTCAATGACTGACGACCTCCGCAGTCGCCTCGCCGCTGATGGCGTCGTTGGCCCGCAGGCCGCGCTCATCCTCACGATGGCGCACGATCTGCCCGCAGGCGTCGAGGTGTGGGCCACGACCTCGACGGTCGCCGAGCTCGCCGCACGCCTTGAGACGAGCCCTCGCACGGTTCAGCGCCTGCGCGCGCAGCTCCCCGAGCTGCCCTACCTCTCGATCACCTCGACCTCGCGCGGCTATATGCTGCGTGTCGCCCTCGATGGCGGCGCCGTGACACCCCCGCCAAAGTCCCGCCAAGACCTCGTGTCACCCCTGCCAGACCCCCGCCAAAGTCCCGCCACACCACCGCCAAGCGGTGACGCGGTGCTGCCTATCGAGGCGCTCTACGATCTTATCGAATGGGCCGCACGGGTGGCCGACTTGCTACCCGATGACGCCCAGCTTCCACCCTCTTTGGCGGCGCTTGTCGGGGGGCGCCAAAGTCCCGTCAAAGGGGTGACAAACCCCCGCCAAACCCCCGCCAGATCGACGACACATCCCCGCCAGATCGACGACACATCCACGTCAAACCCCCGCCAAAGTCCCGCCACCTCGCACGCACACGCGCGTACTGATACCCCGCGCGCGCATGCGCC
>Ga0100403_1000267_pt1 | contig 48794 bp, 44 predicted proteins | sample CryGeymet201501t_FD_83663 | JGI IMG/M metagenome (GOLD analysis project Ga0100403, IMG submission 83663) | Groundwater microbial communities from Crystal Geyser aquifers in Utah, USA - Crystal Geyser metaG 2015-01t | ecosystem: Environmental > Aquatic > Deep subsurface > Groundwater | place...
AACAGACGATCCTTCCCTATTGGTTGCCCATCCAACTTACCAACTTGCCCCGCCTAGAATTTTAAATCCAACCGAATACAGAGCCTTGAGAGACGCCGCCAGAAATGACATGAGAATGTATGCTGTTATTGAGCTTCTTCTGCAAACAGGAATTAGAATAGGCGAGCTAGCTAGCTTAAGACTTTCGGATATTAAAACCGATAGCCTTAGAGTTGCTCCTTTTGAAAAACACGAAGAAAGAACAGTTCCTCTTAATAGAAGAGCCAAAGAAGCATTAAATAATTACCTTAAAATTAGACCAAGCGTTACCGAAGATACTGTTTTTATTACCAAATCCGGAAAACCGTTTTTAATTAGAAATATTAGAACTGCTATCGAGAGGTACTTTAGACTTGCAGAAATTAAAGATGCCAAAGTGAATGATTTAAGACACACTTTTGTTGCCCATCATCTAAAACATGGTGTTTCTTTAATTATTTTATCCAAGGTCCTAGGACATAAAAGACTATCTACAACCGAGCGTTATCTACAATACGTTTCCGACCGGGGCAAAGAGTCAAGCGTCCTCACCGAATTATAAGCTCCAAAAGTTTCAAAAGAGACAAAAGTATCAGAGGTATCAAAAGTTAAGCTTTTTCAGCCACCACAGGTCTACCTGTCCAGATTTTATAGAGTGGAATACTTACTTCTCTATCGCGGGGATTATCAATATAACTTGCTAACAGATTTGCTTCTTCAGCGTCCACTAATTCAAATTTGCCTTTCTTTTGTTCTGATGGATGAGTCAATCTGTCAGTAATTTTTGCTTTTTTAAGTAAATTTCCATGATTATCTAAAAAATAGTGAATAATTCCTTTATTATCACTTCCAAAAGTACCTCCGGCTATAATATCTATTGCTTTAGGGACATATACCCAACTTTCTTTTGTGTCTTTTCTTCCGCAAGTCAATGTTGTTTCTACGGAACTCCAACGAAATCTATGTGTATGTGTAACGGTAGATTTAAAAGGATTGTCTTCGGAATACTTCGGACCATTACTTATTCTTGCAATAATTGCGTCTTTAACGGCTGTATAAGCTTTTATCCTCTCTAGTTTTTGCATTGAAAATTCCTGCTGAGATGAAACCAATTGTTCTTTTAAACTCATATGCTGAAAATATCATTATGAAAATAAAAATGCAAGAGGAAATAGTTTGCTTAAATTCTGAATTCTGTTAGCCCATCAGGGATTTAAATTGAGGAAGGAGTTTTTCCAGTTTTTTGTCCAGTCCCCAGAGATGACCGGCGTTTGAAGCCATTAAGAATATAAAAATTAAAATGTAAATAATGTGCTCGTTTACTAAGAGGGCGTGTACGGGAGGGAAACCGGCAAAATAAAACAAAAACATCATAATTATTCCCCAAAAAGACGCAAAACGCACTAAAAGTCCCAAAATTAAACAAATTCCAATTAAAATTTCACCCCAAATTACAAGCTGGTCAACAACAGGATTCCCTGCCAAAGGCAGATAAAAAGCAGAAAATGGTCCGTGTAAATTAAGAAGAAATCCTTTTGCCGAAAATCCACCAACTGCGGTTAATTTTGAATATCCGGAGTAAAAAAACAACCATCCAAGAGCAATTCGAAGGGAAAAGAGTGCTATTGAAGATTTATATTTCATTCCATTTTAAACTTTAACACATCCTGATCAGAAAGGGTATTAAATAATTTTCCTCCGCTTTTGATACTTCTGATGCCTTTGTCTCGCTTGGTACTTTTAATTGTTGTGCGTCTGCTTGGAATCCCTCCTTCGTCAAAACTACGGAAGGGCAAGCGAACCAAGCTGTGGAGCTGGATGGAGTCGAACCATCTGCATCGACTTTATAAGAGTCGCGTTCTAACCGATGAACTACAGCTCCAAAAGCGCCTTGCTCGCCGAAGCTTTATGCGAAGGCGGTTCTACCGCTGAGCTACAGACACATGAAGTAATTGTACCAAAAGGCACCAATTGAGACAAGCTAAGCTGGGACAAAGGAGACAAAGGTTTATTTTTTAAGACTTTTAATTAAGCGGAAAAGTAAATACCCAACTTCTCTTCGCTTAGCTTCTAAAAGCTCGTAATCCTCTTTTGTTAAAAAGGATAAGTCTAAAGTAATTTCTAATGCTGCTTCAAGCTCCGAAAGCGAACCGTCTGCAATGTTTAAAAAATGGAGATATTCTTTTATAGAAGATTTTCTGTATCCTTCAACAGTATTTAAGACAACCGACACAGAAGCTCTTCTCAATTGTCCTTTTAATCCAAACTCTTCTGCTTTTGGAAAATTTTCAGTCTTTTGGTAAACCAGCAAAACCAATTCTCTAGCTCTCTGCCAAACAAGAAGCTTATGATATCCTTTTTGATCTTTTTGTTCCATTTGTCTCTTTTGACCCTTCTGATGCTTTCCTAGAGTCTCGCCCTGGAGCCTATTTCTGTTTCGATTGTGTTCATATCCTTACCATATTTGAGCCTTGAAAGCTCTCTAATTAATTCCGCCACCCTTGGATTCTCCATTGATTTCTCCTGAGTAAGATCTCGGGTTAAATCTATAGAAAAAGGTGGAACCGGTTCTCCCCTAACCTGAGTTTTAATATACGCATTAAAACGGTCAATATTAATTAAATCCGCCTCCGAGAACACAGGTTGAAATTCGTGCTGAAGATAATTTGCATCGGTTACTCCGACACGGAAAGAAACGAGAGTTCCAACGTTTCCAAAAATAGCGTTTTTAACCTCCTCGTCCATTTGCCCAATAAACTGATTAGCAACTATTAGATTAAGACGGTATTTTCTGGCTTCGGACAAAATTTGGGCAAAATCAGGTGTTGCAAAATTTTGAAACTCATCTACATATAAGTAAAAATCGCGTCTTTTTTCTTCCGGAATATCTTGCCTGCTCATTGCCGCTACTAAAATCTTGGGAACCAAAATAAGACCTAAGAAAGCAGAATTTTCCTCTCCTATTTTTCCTTTTGATAATGATACTAAAAGGATTTTTCCTTCATCCATAACTTTTCTAAAATCAAAAGCGGAATTGGATTGACCGATAATATTTCTCATCATTTTATTGGTTACAAAACGACCAAACTTGGAAACAATGTAGTCCAGCACTTCGGATTTATGGAAATCACTTGTCTGGGCAATCTGATCAGTCCAATAGCGTCTTATAATCGGATCCTGGACTTTTGGTAAAATTTCTTCCACAAAGGCAGCATCTGTTAAAACACGGACGACTTCTATAAAAGTACTTCCCGGTTCATACATTACTGTAAGCATTGCGTTTCTAATTGCGTGCTCAAAACGCGGACCTATAATACCCGTTTTATTTGGATCGTAAAGCTTATACATAAGACCAACTATGGAAGAAACTACATAATGCTTTTCTTGCTCGGTTTTGGCTTCCAACATATTAAGTCCCATTGGTCGATCCAAATCGGATGGGTCAAAAAGAATTACATCCTCTGCTCTTTCCGGAGGGATTAACGGTAAAAGTTTTTCTATAGTATCGTGAGGATCTATAAAACAAACTCCCTCCCCATTTCTAATATCCTGTAAGATCATGTCTTTTAAAAATTCCGATTTACCGACACCGGTTTTTCCAATTGCATACATGTGTCTTCTTCTATCGTCTCTTTCCATAAAAACATTTTTTGACAGACCCCGGAAAGTGCTCATACCTAAAAATAATCCTGATTCGGGAATTTGAGCAGGCGCAGGAGCCCGTTTAGAATTTAACCAAAAAATATGCGGTGTTTGCACAGACTTATTGGGAAAATGAAAAATAGTTGCTAATTCTTCGCTGGATAAAACTGAAGTCTGTCCACGCATTGGCATATAACGGTAAATAAAATCAGTCATAAACAAGCCCTTTAGCATATGCTTGTTTTTAGTAAACGAGTTTGCTCCAGTAAATTGTGTAAATGCATTCACAATATTACTTAAATGCGCCTCGGCAGCTTCAACGGTGCTCGATGAAACAACTACTCTAATAACCGTATTAAAACCCGGTTTACCTATTTTATTTTCTATTCCTTCTAATTCCTTAGGATCTGCCGAATATTTTGCAGTTTCCGGATTTGCCTCTGCTTTTTTTGTGTGGGTAATATAATTTCTACCGTTTTTTTTCCATTTAGAATCTGCCGGCTCAACTAGAATCTGGATCGCTGCCCCCTCCCCCTCTGTCATTTTTGCCAAAACAGAAGTAAGAGAAGAAAGAGGATCGGTTGGTAAATCTTTAAAGACTTTAATAGGCATATAATCGGAGGTCTTAAGCCTTAGGCTCTTAAAAGCAACCTTACCCTGCTCGGAAAAAATATTATATTCATTTCCAAAGGTATAATCGTTTTTTCTGTTTTTTAAATTAACGGCTTTTATTTCGGCATCCGGGTACGCTCCGTTAATTTGTTTTTCTACTAAATCCCGATACTTGTTTAGCGTATTAACGTAAAAACGGATATCCTGAGGCATGCCAACAATTTCAAAGGCAATATGGGGTTGAACTTTTAGAAAGCTTAATTTCCCACTTTTTCTTAGTCCGGCCAGGCTCGAGAAGAGCTGTTCTGCCGCATCAATTTTTATTTCGTTATCACGCGGAAGCAAAACCTGAAGAAGCGTTGAATCAATCGAATTCTTTTCTCTATCTCTATGTCTGTACCAAATAATTACTAAATATCCAAGTGCTGTCAAAGACAATATTATACTTGCCGAAAGAGTAAGTCCCAGTGCAAAGGAAACCAAAAATGTGCTCATTTGCTCGGAAGAAAAGTTAATCATTTTATTTTTTCCCTTTACCGATAATTTTTATTTGTCTTAGAACCGATGTTGCAAGCCAAAGAATTGAATTTTTAATACTTTTTTTGCTTTTAACTATTTCGTTTGCTTTTTGAGTAGTCATTGGGAAACTAACTTCATCGGATGGTTCTGTTTTAACAGGGGTCGATTCTTTGGCGTGCTCAATCCCTGCTTTCAGATGTTCCTCTTCAAGCCGTAACTTGTCCGAAACCTTTTCTACCCCCGCTTCTTTCACTTCGGGGTGTATTATTGGCTCTTCTTCCGAGATTTTTACAAACGTTTCTTTTTGTGCAATTGGCTCTGCTTCTTTTTGCGGTAAACCCGTTTGAGGCATAGGGATTACTTGAGGCTGAATCTGTTGATTATCCTGCAAAGCTTGAACCTGCTGAGGAGTGTGATTCTGAGCTTGATTATCCATATAAACCATGATACCACTAATTAGAATACAAGTAAATTGAAGCTAAATTCTATTCGCACATAACTTCCGAGCTATTACAGTGTTGACAAGCTGATAAAAGTTCTCCTCTTGGTCGAACGTTAACAACACCACACACAGGACATTTAAAAGCTAACGAACCAAATTCGTCCGAATCCAAACTGCTCGTGCTGGTGTAAGAAGATTTTAAAAAAGATAAATTACTGCTTTCTGTTTTTCCGGATGCGCCACAGCTTCCCATAACAACTTCCGGCTGCTTGTTGTATTCTTTCATTTCCATTGCGGCTCCTAAAACAGGAGCTCTAAAATTGGAGAGAAAAACAATATTTTCTCGCGTATTTTCTTCCCCATTTCTTATAAATTCAATTACTAAATTTTCAATCACATTTCTGGCTTTTTTTATAGCTTCTTCCGAACCGTGTTTAACAATTTCCACAAAATCCTTAAAGTGACCGGCGAAAATATTTTTGGCTCTTTCTAATTTATCTCCCGCCCCATTATCCTTTGCGTCAAATTGTTTTTTGATAATTTCCTTAACGTTATCCGCAGGCTTTTTAATTACCCATGGGTTTGCCAAAAAATCTTCCGCCGTCTTAAATTCCGAACCTTCAATATTTAAAACTCTTTTTACTTCATTAAACTGATTAAGAGTTGACCCATTAAGTCTAACTGCGGTCAACGCAATTCCGTCCTTGTCTCTTTTGCCAACATAAGCAAATCCATAATCCCCATAGCCTTCCTCTTCCAGTCCCTTGGGACTAAGCCATACTGCCGTTCCAAAAGGGTTTTCTAAAAGTTTTTGCTCAAGCCGCAAAAGTCCTATTAGTTCAGCTTCTTCCCTGCCTGATTTTAATCCCTTCAATTGTCTTTGAAAAATTGTTTTTTTAGCTTTTTGCGCCATTAATTCGCCTGTATTTGGGTCTGTTAGTTTATTTCCCTGTAAACCCATTCTGTAATCATATGTCGGAACTTGAAATCTATACTCTCCAAGATAAGAAACTAAATCATTCTCGATTACTTTATCTATCGATGATGTTTCTTTTCTATAAAATTGTTCGTTAAATGCCAATGTTTCTTTTCCCATAAAAAAACTCCTTGGAAAACCCGCCGAAAAACGCTCTTTAAAGTAAGTTTAGGCTGGGTCTATCTTCCGAGGAGTGCATTAAATTGCTTCTGGCTCGGAAGGCTTGTTTATCCGCCAATGAGGCGGAATGGGGTTCTGACTTCCCCGATTTAATCGGGTTCACAGTTGCGGCACAGTATCGGATTCACACCGACTTCACCCTAACTATTTTTTAAACCAAACTATTTCCTTTTTCTTTTCTTTTAAATTAACAGATCTTGCCATAATAAACAAGAGGTCGGAAAGCCTATTTAAATAAACAATTATTTGTTTATTTACGGTCTCATTTTTATCTAGCTCAACTATTTTTCTTTCGACACGCCTACAAATCGTCCTTACAAGATGAAGCAACGATCCGCTTCTTCCTCCTCCGGGAAGAATAAAGTGGTTTAAATTTGGCAATTCCCTTGATAATAAATCTATTATTTTTTCAAAATCTAAAACCCTGGGTTTTAAATAATCAGTAAGATCCTTATCTGCCTTTTTAGAATCTGAAAGTGATGCTCCAATTTCAAATAAATCTTTCTGAATCTCAATTAGTTCTTTGCTTATTGCTTCTTGTTTATTGCTTGTCGTAGACACTATTACTCCAATTGTAGAGTTTAGTTCATCAATATTTCCGTAAACTTGCACTCTAAGACTTGATTTGGTCGCTTTTTTTCCGTTTCCTAAAACAGTTAGTCCTTTATCCCCTGTTTTGGTATAAATTTTCATACATTCAGATCCTAATTTTTTTGAAATTTGATATTTTAAGTTTGAATTTGTTTAGAAATTAGTAATTAGAAATTAGAAATTGAATGCTCTAGCATTCACTGTAACCGCAGCTGTAGCATTTTCTGCAGCCCTCTTCATAAGCAAGACTTCCTGATCCACATTCCGGACAGATGTCAAAAAGTCCTGTAGATAATCCGTCTGTAGAGAGATTACCGGATGGAGTTTGGAGGGTCAACTGTTCTAAAATTACTATTTCTTCTTTTTTTTCAGCAGGAGCATCTGCCTTAATCTTAAAATGACCATTGGAAACACCGTTATGATTGTTCCCGTTCCCATTCGTATGCTTATGTTTATCCTCAACTACACCATTTACCGCAAAGGAAAAATGAGTCGACAAAACCTTGGCAACAGCATCTGGGAGAGACCTAACTTTGTTTCCTCCGAAACCAACGCTTTTAGTCCCACCAATTCCAATAAGTTGAGCAACAACCTTCTTTATTCTTTCTCTTGGGGGGAGCTGACCATTGAGCCTAAGATTTAGGGAAATCATTCTGCCAAGCGCATCGGCCATTGCCGCTACATCCGATCCACTTTTGCCAACTGTTATAAATACCTCAAACGGCTCTTCGTTTATATCGTGGTTAATCGTAACGTAGGTTTTACCAACAGGAGTTTCGGTTAAATAAGTCGATCCTTGAACCATATACGGTCTTGGTATAACCGAATTAGCCGGAGCTATTACAGGAACCGCTTCCTCTTTTTTTGTTTCTTCGCGGGTTAAAACTCCTTCCCTTGAACCCTCTCTCATATAAGCAATTCCTTTGCATCCATACTCGTATGCAAGTTCATAAAGTTTTTTAACATCTTCTACCGTATGTGTTTTAGGAGCATTAACTGTTTTAGAAATTGACGCGTCAACATATTTTTGAATAGTTCCCTGAACTTTAACATGATCTTCGGGAGATAAATCGTTTGCCGAAACAAAATAATCAGGTCTTTTTGTGTCCGGATAGGCAGCTTTCCACTCTTTATAAAGAGGGTGATAAATTTTGTGCTCTCCAAGCCTATCTCTTCTGGTAAATTCAAATTCGTAAATTGGTTCTATCCCGGAAGATACTCCTGCCAAAAGACTTGTTGACCCGGTTGGTGCCTCTTGGAGAAGAAGCGAATTTCTAATTCCGTTCTTCTTAATTTTTGTTCTAATTTGGTCGGGAAGTTTTTTAATAAAATAGCCTTTTAAATATTTTAGAGAATTAAATTTTGGAAAAGCTCCTTTTTCTTTTGCAAGCTCTGTCGAAGCTTCATAAGCAGCATCTCTTATAGTTTTAAATATTTTTTCAACCACTTTTAAGGCATCTTCCGATCCATAGCGAAGATGCATTTTAATTAATGCGTCTCCAAGACCCATTGTTCCAAGACCAATCCTTCTCTCCCCATTTAATTGCACCTCTCTTATTTGTGGAAAGGCGTAACTATCGATATTTATAACGTTATCCTGAAGTCTAACACCGATTTTAGCGTGTTCGGCAAGGGATTTATAGTCCATTTCTCCTGCTCTATCTACGGAATAATTTTTTATAAAAGCCGAAAGGTTTAGAGAGCTTAAATTACAGACACCCCAAGATGGAAGACCTTCTTCTCCACAAGGATTTGTACAGTTGACCGTATTCCAATACCAATTATTATACTGTTTATTATAACGTTCCATAAAAACAATTCCCGGTTCTGCAGATTTCCACGCTGCTTCACAAATAAGATTCCATAAATATCTTGCTTTGATTGTTTTATAAACTTTTACTTTTTTCTTTAAGGCAATCCAGTTATTTAAAACTCCGTCCCATTTTTCGTCATACTCTTTATCTGTGATATCCGGAAAAACCAAATTCCAATCTTCGTTATTTTTAACCGCCTCCATAAATTTATCGGAAACGCAAACCGAAAGATTTGCACCGGTTATTTTAGTTAGATCCTGTTTTACCGTTACAAATTCTTCTATGTCCGGGTGCCAATCCCAAAGCATTAACATTAACGCTCCGCGGCGGGATCCTCCCTGCTGAATAATGTCGTGGGTTGCTATTGAATAAAGCTGAGCCCAGTTGCATGGACCGGAAGAAAAACCATTTACTTTTTTAACTCTTGCTCCGCGTGGTCTTAGGGAAGATAAATTAATCCCTGCACCGCCGCCTCTTGCCATAATTTCAATCATTGATTTAAGATTATCTAGAATACCATCTCTTGAATCTTGAGGGCTGGGAAGAACAAAACAGTTATAAAAAGTTACATCAAAACCTGTTCCGGCACCTGCTAAGATTCTTCCTCCGGGAACAAATTTAAAATCTTGCATTGCATCATAGAACTTTTTCTCCCACTTTTTTCTGTCTTGTTTTTTTTCTGCCATCGAAACCCCATGCGCAACCCTTTTCCACATTTCCTCCGGAGTTTTTTCCATAGGGACACCGTTTTCGTCTTTTAAGACGTACCTGTCTAAAAATACTTTTTCTCTTATTCCATCTAGCTTCATATTTATTTAATTAATCTTTTAACCTCTTTTTCAAAATCTTCGATATCTACAAATCTTTTAAAAACGCTTGAAAATCTTATATATGCCACTTTGTCCAACTTTTTAAGTTTTGTCGCAACTAATTGTCCTATTTTTTTACTTTCTACTTCTACGGAATCTGCTCCTCTTAATTCCATTTCTATTTCGGTTACTATTCTTTCGATCTGTTCTACGGAAACTGTTGTTTTTTCACAAGATCTGATTATTCCGTTTTTTAATTTATCTCTGTTAAATTGCTCGCGCTTTCCTTCTTTTTTAATTACTACCAATGTTACATTCTCTACTCTTTCGTAAGTCGTAAACCTTTTCTCACATTTTAAACATGATCTTCTCCTTCTAATTGTTTCCAGATCTTCACTGTCTCTTGTTTCTACGACTTCTGTTTCTTTACTCCCGCAGTATGGACACTTCATATTGTCAAACGCTAGATATATTCATTCCTTTTTCCAAATTCACTATATCTAGTGCTAAGACAAATGATAAAACCCTAGATCTACCCTGTCAACTATTAATAACTGGGTCAAAGAAGATCAGCCTTATTTTTAGCCTCAAATTTAGTTTAACTTACTTAATAATCCGGCAACTTAAAGAAAAGATAAATTAGGAGCTATTAATCGGAGTAAAAAATATGTTCTAACGTAAAAAAAATTGCTTACGTTGTTATTTTTTTAGAATCGCCTTATTTTGAAATTCATCGATAATTTTTTCTTCTTCGATAATTTTTTGTTTAAAACTACTTGAAACTTTATCCTTTGCTTTTTCCAAAACCGCTTTAAAATTTTTGAGTGATGTTTTTGTTTTTGTCTTAATGTCAGTTGTATTCATCCCCTGCTTTTCTGCCAACGCTATTTTTGTAATTGCATCGTCATAATAATTTTGTTCTTTAGAAAAAGTAATTACTGCCATTTCTTGACTTTTTGGGGATTTTTTATTTAAAAGGTAAACTCCCGCGCTTAATCTTTTATCCGACTGCAATATGTCAAATTCTGCTTTTTTTATCGGATCGGAAATAAAGAAGCCGATAATTTTATCTCTTGTCATTTTTAAAAAATATAAAGGATGATCTGGTAAGAGTCCCGGATAAGGAAGTTCGTAATTATCCATTGTTGCGGCTGGATTTGGAGACATTGTCTTCTCTGCCAAAGCCGTTTGGAAACTTAGTAAAAATATTAAGAGGGTAAAAAAAACAACTAATAATTTTTTCATTTATCTTTTAGCAACTACGTTCAACCAATCACTCTCTTTCGGATCAAACTTTCCCTTAAATAAATCAAAACTATCTGATCCATAAAAAGTAATCTTTGAAAACCCCAGCTTCTCTAAGGTTTTTTGTAAACTTTCTTTAGTGATCTCGACAATTTTTTTTGTATGAACTCCCTTTTCCGACCATTTTTCGCCATCAAATTCAAAAACTGCCCTGGTGCTAATATTATTTTTTCCTTTTTTTCTTCTTGTATAATAAGTTAAAAAGGCAATCTTATGATTACCGGGCAAATCCCTTACTACAAAATCCTTAAATCCATTATTTTTCTTAAAAATCTTTTCCATGTTTATTATTTGAAAAATCATCATTGATTTTCTTTCTTTTAAAATACCGGCAATATTCTCAATGATATTGGGATCTGTTTCCTTAACGTGAGCAAGCGCATCTCCCATAAAGATTGCGCAATCAAAGTCTCTATCTAGTTGATGAGTGACGCTTCTATAGTTTCCCTTAATAAATTTTACTTTTCCCTTAATTTTTTCCAGAAGTTTTTCTCGTTTTTTTGTTGCATATTTATGCATGACGGCACTTGCATCAAGCCCCACTAATTCGAATCCGTCTTTTGCAAGAGCCATAATGTGTTCTCCTGTACTTGATCCCACATCGATGACTTTTCTAACCTTCTCGCGTTTTAAAAGCTTTATTAAATTAGGTAATTCCTGAAAAAGTCTTTGGTCCCAATCGTTAAAAACATCGTAATATCCCGCCATCCAATCATAAAAACTTTCTTCTTTTTCAAGCTCTCCTCCAACGATTGTCCTAAAGATATCTCCTTTGGACAAAATTCCAACCAAATGGAGCTTTTTATCAACTACCGGCAATCTCCCAACCTTCTGAATAAACATAATCGATTGAGCTTTTAGGAGTGGTGCGTCTAAACTTACCATAATAGGATTCTTACTCATTATTTTGTCTGCAGTTAGACTTAATACTTCAGCTACTCTTTTTTCCATATCTTCAAAATCACGAAAATGTACGGGATCTTCTATATATTCCTGCATACTGGGATAAAATTTGGCTAAGATATCTCTTTCTGTAATAAACCCAACAATTTTTTTTCCGTTACAAACAGGAACTCCATTAACCCCTTTACCAAAAATTAACCTGGACACTTCCCTAACAGAGGTGTCTGTAAAAACAAGATCAACTCTTGACGACATTACGTCTTGAACTTTCATATAATTTATTGGTAATTTATTACCTCTTTTTTCTTAATTTTAAAAGGTCGTTAAATATTTGACGCAGCAAGGGATGCCTAATATACATTTCTGAAGTTTCAAAAAATTCTTCTAAATTAATCTTTTGTTCTTTTTCGTACTCATAAGCTTGTATTGCCATTTCCAGTTTATCAAGCTGCCAAAAAATCTTTGCTTCTGGGGTAACTCTGTTAATCATTTCGTCAAAAATTAACTGGTATTTTTTTCCCTCACTAATTTTCTGGAAAAACCTATAAATGCTTTCCCTTTCCGCTTTTTCTTTCTCGTCCCGTTTTTTTATGTCAAGAATCGCCCAACGCTCAGTTATGACATCTCCCGTTGTAATTTCTGCTAAATCATGTAAAAGGGCCATTTTAATAAGTTTATCCTTATCTACTTTTATCGCATCGGACAAAACCATGGCTAAGACTCCAACTCTAAATGAATGTTCTGCAACACTTTCCGGATCATTAACTTTTTCTCTAATCCAACCACTCCTTAAAAGTCTTTTTGATTTTCCAACTTCCTTTAAGAATCCTAAATAATCAATGCTCATTTGTGACCGTATTATAACATAGCTGTAAATACCAATTCTAAAGCTGAAGTTATAAACTATGTCCAATTGCCTTTAGGGCTATTTTGAGGCTTTCTTCGGCATTATGATCAAAAGTGTTAATTACTAAATCGTAATATTTTTTATCCCAATAGTTCCAAGAAAAATCACCTTTTGCGTATAATCTTCTCCACTTGTCTAAATCATTTTTTTCCCTTTCTATAACTTCTTCTTTTGCCTCTTCTGTTGTTAACGTCTCTCTGTTTACCAATCTGTCAATTCTTATTCGTGTTTGATCCCTTCCTTTGTTATCGTCGCAAACAACCACAATTTTTAGAACCCCGGCTATTCCCTGAGCATTAAAACCGGCTAATTTTGTTTCTAAAACAATGTTTTTTTGGTTTTTAAGTATTTTTTTAAGTGATTCATCAAAAGATACATCTTCCTTATCCGGTCTTTTGTTAGTATCTTTTGCGCAGACTCCAAGACTATTTATTTTTGCAGCTTCCCAAATAATTTCTCCGCCTTCTATATGCCGCCAATTTAATATTTGGGAAAGTCTTTTTGCAAGAGTGGTTGAACCGGAGGCAATTCTTCCGGAAACAGTTATTATTCTGATATCGGGCAGATCCTTTTCGGATTTACTCATATCCTAGACTCTCCTTGTTTATTTCCGACCATTAACACCTCTTCTATAAGTCTATTTGCATAACCATATTCATTATCATACCAGGCAATAATCTTAACTAAATTACCGCCCACTACCTGAGTTAAAGATAAATCAACAATCGAAGATGCGGCATTACCAATAATATCGCTTGAAACAATCGGATCTTCAGTAACCTCCAGTATCCCCTGAAAAGATGTACTTTGTGCTGCTTGTTTTAAAACAGTGTTAACTTCTTCTTTTGTAGTTTCTCTTTTTAAAACAAACGTAAAGTCGGCAAGAGAACCGACCGGAATAGGAACCCTAACCGAAAGTCCGGCAAAGATCCCTGACAACTCCGGCACTGTTTGAGCGGTCGCAATTGTTGCCCCTGTCGAAGTGGGAATCATATTTAAACCGGCTGCCCTTGCTCTTCTATAGTCTTTATGTCCGCCGTCTTCGAGCTTCTGGTCCGAAGTATACCCATGAATTGTTGTCATCATTGCTTTTTCCACCCCAAAAATATCCACCATGATTTTTGCAACAGGCGCAATGCAATTCGTTGTACAAGATGCATTATTAATTAATTGCTCACCTTGATAATTAATAGCATTAACTCCAAGAATGTAGGTTGGAACACCTTGTCCTGTTTGTACTGAGCCTTGTTGAAGGGAACCTATCGAAGGATTTTCTTGTTTAGCAGGAGCGGATAAAATTACTGCTTTTGCTCCTGCATTAATATGTGCTTTAAGTTTCTCCTCGGATTCAAAATGTCCGGTAGACTCAATTACAACATCTACATTTAGATCTTTCCATGGTAAAAGACTTGGGTTTTTTTGAGAGAAAACCGGAATTTTTTTTCCTTCGATAACTAAATTACCAATTTGATCTTTTATTGCAAATTGTGTATCTATAGGCTCTGATCCAATTTCAAGGTTGAGAATAGGACCATAAACGGAATCGTATTTTAGAAGATACATCCAGCCTTTAATGTCAGTCGAGGAACCGGCGTTAATAGCGATCACTTCTACATCGTTAAAAAATCTTTCTAAAATCACCCTATGGGCAATTCTCCCGATTCTTCCGTACCCGTTAATCGCAACCCGTATCATATTTTATAGTATAACTGTAAAAACAGCTCTCTTCAAGAGGAAAATATCTAAGTAGTAAGCGCCTCTATTCCCGGGAGTTTTTCGCCGGATAAAAAGTCAAGCATTGCCCCTCCGCCGGTCGAAACAAAATCAAATTTATCTAAAAGATTTACTTTTTTAAGGTAAGCTACCGTATCTCCTCCCCCAACAATTTTATAACTTGATCGTTTTGCCAATGCTTCTGCTAGAATCCTTGTTCCTCTTTCCGTATCTTCCAACTTTGAACTTTCCGTTATTCCCATCGGTCCGTTCCAAACCACTGTTTTTGCTAAATTTATTATTTGTTTAAAATTTTCCGCACTTTTCTCTGTAATATCTTTTCCATTTTCTAGCAAATCCGCAACTAATAAGACCGTCTTTCTGCTAGTAACTTTCTCGTTTTGAACTTTTAAGAGAATTTTATCTTGTTCGGCAATTTCTCCTCCAACTAAAATATAGTCTGCAATTTTGTGCATTTTTTCAACCAGCGGTAATTTTGTTTCTATTTTTGCTCCACCAATTATTACAACTAAAGGCCGAAGCGGATCTACTAAAACTTTTGATAATACTTCCATCTCTTTTAAGAGCCTCAGACCTGCAAAATGTGGCAAATATTTTGGAATTCCGACCAAAGACGCATGGACCCTATGGGAAACAGCAAATGCATCGTTTACATAAACTTCCCCAAGACTTGCCAGATTTTTTGCAAATTCCAACCCTGAGCTTATCGAGGGATCTTCTTCTTCTTTGTAAAACCTTATATTTTCTAAAACACAAAAATTATCATTTACTTTCCACCCTTCAAACTCTCCAATTTTTTCTATTCTTAGATCTTGATTCCTAATTCCTAATTCCTGATTAAACCAATCAACAACCGGCCTCAAACTAAATTTTGAATTTTGAATTTTGAATTTTGAATTCGGATCCGGCCGACCCAAATGTCCGATTAAAATTACCCTTGCATTGTTTTCCAACAAAAAATTAATAGTTGGCAAAACCGCTCTTAATCTGGAATCATCTTTAATTGAATTTTGATCTGTTAACGGAACATCCAAGTCCGCACGAACTATTACCTTTTTTCCAAAAATATCACTTTTTTGCGGTATCCTTAATTTCATCTCTTTTTCATTATTATTTTTTTATCCATTGTCAATTTTCAATTTTCCATTATTATTTTAATCCGCAAACTCCTGACAGAACATTTCTCCGTATATACCCCCGTCTATAATTCCAATGCCTACTCTAGCAAAATTATTAGACATAATATTTGCCTTATGTCCGGGACTTTTCATAAGTCCGTCCATGGCAAGATCTACATTCGGCGCAAAGGCCAAATTTTCCCCTGCAAAATCAAACAGAACATCCGCTTGAGCTATACGATCAAATGGCGAAACATTATCCGGAGTATAATGGGAGAAATAACCTCTTCTAAACATATCTTTACAATGTTTCCTGGCAATATCGGTCAGTTTATCGTCTAGAACAAGCGTATCTGTCATATTGCTTTTTCTTGCCTTATTAACCATTTCAAACATCTTTTCTTCGGAAATATTATCTACGGTAAAATTATTAAGTTTAAAATTTAATTTGACCGACTCATTTCCTGTTGGCTCAACCGTTAAAAAAGCAAGACCATCATTGGCTACCCCTTTAAAAATATTATTTATGTCTTTTGATAGACCTCCCGTGCTATTTACTAATCTACTCCCGATTTGCGAATTCAAAACGGATTTTTTTAAAAAAATTGAGAAAGGCAAGGTAGCAATTAGGGTTAAAATAAAAGTAGAAAGAATAATTCCCGAAAAAACAGACGGAATTATTCCAAGCCACAAATTTATCCGTTTATAAACAGGATTTTTATCTATAACATCTGCCTGAAAAGAAGAATTGACAATTTTTTTTAAAAAAATCGTTGCCAGAATTTCAACTATAAATGCTGCTATAAAAAATCCTACCGCTTTGGCAAACCCTTGTGGAATAGATAAAAATTTAACTAGTAAGTTTCCAAATACACCGTAAAAAGTAAGACCCGCAAAAAAAGCCAAAATAAAGCTAATTAAATCGGCTAAGGCTGTTAGAAAACCAAGTGCGTATCCTTCCAAAATATAAAATAAGATTACTACTATTATTAGAATATCTACCCAATTAAAACCTTGCATCTGGAAAAAAAATGAAGATAAAATGCTATTCATAAAACTAATTCATTATACATTAAGTCGGTTATTGTTGTCAGGCGTAAGCGCCAATGGTATTATATTAAGATGAAACAAATTATTAAAAAAGAGAAAGTAAAAACCTTTCCAATTCTAAAGTATTGGAAAATTCCGGTTCTATTAATCTTAATTTTTGGACTTTTATTCTATTTTATCTTTAAAAATCTTCCTTCTCCGACCAAGCTAAGTAATTCCCATTCTCCCCAATCCACGCAAATTTACGATCGAAACGGAACGCTTCTTTTTAATATTTATAGGGAAAAAGATCAAATAAGCGTTTCCCTCTCAACAATCCCTAAACAAATGCAACAGGCAACAATTGCCATTGAAGACAGAAATTTTTATAAACATGGCGCTATTGACTTAAGAGGAATTGCCAGAGCTTTTGTTTCAACCGTTTTTCATAAACAAGTTCAGGGCGGTTCCACCTTAACCCAACAGCTAGTTAAAAATAGTCTTTTAAGCCAAGAGCAAACAATTACCAGAAAGGTAAAAGAGGTAATTTTAGCTTACGCAACAGAGCTTTTATATTCTAAAAATCAAGTCCTGGAAATGTATCTAAGCCAAACTCCTTACGGCGGAACTGCTTGGGGTATTGAAGCAGCAGCTCAAACTTATTTTGGAAAACATGCTAAAGATCTAAATTTATCGGAAAGTTCTCTTTTAGCAGGTTTACCTGAAGCTCCAACAACTTTTTCGCCGTTTGGATCACATCCGGAACTTGCCAAAAAAAGACAAAAACAGGTTCTTGACGCTATGACCGAAGAAGGCTACATCACTAGGGTCCAGGCAACTAAAGCTTTTAAAGAGGAGCTGTCATACAAGAAATTTTCTAACGAAATAAAAGCCCCGCATTTTGTTTTATATGTTAAAGATTTGCTAATTAAAAAATATGGAGAAAAGATTATCGATGAAGGTGGTTTAAGAGTTACAACCAGTCTCGACTTGCCAATTCAAAATTTTGCACAAGATGTCGTTGCTACAGAAGTTGCAAAACTAAAAAGATATAGCGTTAGTAATGGCGCATCCATGGTTTCAAATCCTGCAACCGGAGAAATATTGGCAATGGTCGGCAGCAAAAATTATTTTGACAAAGAAATAGACGGAAATGTAAATGTTGTCATCTCTTTAAGACAACCCGGATCATCTATAAAACCAATTAATTATGCTGTTGGACTTATTCACGGGTTTACCGCCGCAACTCCTTTTGTAGACCAACAAACCTGTTTTCCTAATCAGGGAGGAAAACAATATTGTCCGGTAAATTACGACAGGAGATTTCACGGAGTTGTACAAATGCGTTATGCACTGGGAAATTCTTTTAATATTCCTGCTGTTAAAATGCTTAAAGTAAACGGAATACCTTCCATGATTGCAACCGCATCGGCAATGGGAATTACAACCTTTAAAGATCCCGATGATTATGGACTATCATTAACCTTGGGAGGAGGAGAAGTGACAATGCTTGATATGACTCAGGCATTTGGAGTTTTTGCAAATGGAGGATATAAAATTGACCTTCATCCAATATTAAAAATTACCGATCGAAACGGAAAAATTCTCGAGGAATATAAACCACCGGCAAATCCGATTTTTGGCAAGAAAGTTTTGCCTCCGGGAGTTGCATTTATAATCTCAAATATTCTTGCCGATAATAATGCCAGAATGATTGAATTTGGTCCAAATTCCGAGCTTAAAATTCCAAATAAAATCGTTTCTGTTAAGACAGGTACTACTAATGATTTTAGGGATAATTGGACTATTGGATACACCCCTTCTTTTGTCGTATCAACGTGGGTCGGAAATAATGACAACAAGCCAATGAGTGGACTTGCTTCGGGTATAACCGGTGCCGCTCCTATTTGGAACGTAATTATGACTTATCTCCTAAAAGATAAACCTGATGAATCAATGCAAAAGCCCGCGGATGTAATCCAAAAAGCAATTTGTGGACTAAGCGGCTCTTTGCCTCCACAAAATCAACCGGGACAAGACCCGCAAAAAGATGCAGGACAACAAACATGTCAAACTAGGTTTGAATTTTTTGTTAAAGGTACCGAAGGTAACAATCTGGGAATAAAAAAGGAAAATATTTGGGTTGATAAAGACACCAAAGCCATGCCCCCTCCCGGGAAAACAGATAATCTCGAACTAAAAGAGTCTCAAATTATTGTTGACCCAACCGGAGACCGTTATTGCCTTGATTGTGCACATCCTACGCCATCCCCAACTCCAACTCCCGGAAGTTAGATTGCCTCTTTCAAAAAATCAGGTTCAATAGTATAATTTGGCAACCCTAAATTTGCTTTTATAATTTTCGTGATAGCTGCCTCAAAAACTTATGGAACTAATTCTAGACATTATTGTTTTTATAATAAAAACGCTAATTAAGATTGGTGATTCCGTTATTTTAGCTTTTTACTTTATTAAGCGGATTATAAGTGTTTCTATTTTCTTATTTATAAAACCGTTTTTTCTTTTTAGTGCAAAAACTCAAAAGAACGGTAAAAAAATAAAATTACAGCTAAAAAGAGAAAGAGTTAAATTTCGCTTCTTTTACGGACAAAGGGTTTTTAAAATAAAATCTATTATCTATTTTTTTAAAAAAAATATTAAAGGAATTGTTAGAAAAGTAGTAGCAAAAATATTAAAAATAAAAAATTTTATACTTATATTTTTTTCCCAGACAAAATTTGTTTTAACAGAAAGTACTTCTACATTTGCCAAGAAAAGCCTAAAAAACCGCAAGTTAAAAAGAATAAAAAAAATGGCTTCTTATTCTCTTCCTTTTGTAATTAAATTTAAATATTTTTTCATCGGTAGTTTTTTTTCGTTAGTATTTATTTTTTTACCAATCCTTGTCTTTTTATTTCTTACCAATATTCCTAACCCCAATGAGTTAACTTCCAGAGAAATTGCTCAAACTACCAAAATTTATGACAGAAACGGTATTCTTATGTACCAAATCTATGCTAATCAAAACCGCACGATTATCTCCCTATCCTCTATCCCTCGTTCTTTAAAAAATGCAACTGTTGCAATAGAAGATAAAGATTTTTACAAAAATCCCGGCTTTGATGTTATGGCGATTATTAGAGCCACCATTGCGGACCTTTCGGGAGAGCCATTACAAGGAGGATCTACCCTAACACAACAATTAATTAAATCTACTCTTCTTACACCGGAAAAAAGTATTAACCGGAAAATTAAAGAAATTATTTTGGCTTTTTGGGCAGAAAGAATTTACAGTAAAAACCAAATTTTAGAAATGTATTTGAATCAAGTTCCGTATGGAGGCACTGCATGGGGGGTAGAAGCAGCTTCCGAAGTTTATTTTAATAAAAATGCTAAAGATCTCTCCTTAGCAGAATCGGCATTTTTAGCCGGGTTACCCAGGGCTCCAAGTATCTATACTCCTTATGGGGAACATCCTGAACTTTGGAAAAAAAGACAAAAAGAAGTTTTAGCAAGAATGAAGGATTTAAAATATATTACCGAAAATCAAAGGAGGCAAGCGGAAAAAGAAGATCTGATTTTTCAACCATTACAAACCCCTATACACGCACCGCATTTTATAATGTACGTTAAGGATCTTTTAGTAAAAACCTATGGATTACCAATGGTAGAAAAGGGTGGTTTGATAGTTAAAACCAGCCTTGATTTAAAATTACAAGATGAATTACAAAAAATTGTAAGCGATGAAGTAGTAAAAGAAGGATCTACTTTTAACTTCGGCAATGCCGCTGCCCTAGTAACCGATCCGACAAACGGCGACATTTTAGCAATGATTGGAAGCAAAAATTATAACGATCAAAATAGCGGGAACGTCAATTTAACAACATCCCTCCGCCAACCTGGATCAAGTGTTAAAGTTGTTACTTATAGCACTGCTCTTTCAAACGGATTTACGGCAGCCACAATCCTAGATGACTCTCCTGTAACCTATCCCAATCCTTGGGGATCCTATTCTCCTGTAAACTATGACGGAAGATTTCACGGTAAAATTCCACTTAGGATTGCTTTTGCAAATTCTTTTAATATTCCTGCCGTAAAGACTCTAAATCAGATTGGAATTCCGTCCATGATAGAAATGGGTAGAAGAATGGGAATTACTACCTGGAATGACCCTAAAAACTATGGACTTTCCATTACTCTAGGCGCAGCGGAAACAAAAATGGTAGATATGGCAACTGTTTACGGAACTGTTGCAAATCAGGGGAAAAGAATAGATCTAAATCCTGTTCTGAAAATTACCGATTATAAAAACAACATTATCCAAGAAAAAAATAATCCAAACGGAGAACAGGTTTTAGATTCGGCAGTAGCATATATTATATCTAACATTCTTGCCGATAATAGAGCAAGGGCTATTGAATTTGGTCTTAATTCCGAGTTAAATATCCCCAATCATACTGTCTCCGTAAAAACTGGTACTTCGGACAATAAAAGAGACAATTGGACATTTGGATTTACCCCTTCTTTTGTCGTTTCCGTCTGGGTTGGAAATAACAATAATCAACCAATGAACCAAAGCTTAGCATCCGGTATAACCGGCGCCGCTCCTATTTGGAATAAAATAACAAAATTAATACTAGCAAAGAATAAAAATAAAAGAATGGAAGTGCCCTCTGATGTTATAGCTAAACCATGCAACGGATATATCGAATATTTTATTAAGGGAACTGAAAACTTAACTTCTTGCAGTGCATATCTTGCTTCGCCAAGCGCAACTCTATCTCCGACTCAATAATTTTAATTTTTCAAATTGACTTAATGGATTACCTTTAAAGATGTAGCTGGTTGAGACGAAACGAATAGCTCCACTATCTTTTGTTAAAACAATAGTTTTTTCATTTATACCTCCATCGACTTCCAAGGCTGGAGTTTTTAAAATTTTTTCATTTTTAAATCTTTCTTTAAGTAGCTCAATTTTTGTAAGATACTCTTCTGTAAATTCTTGTCCCGAAAACCCTGCTTTAATGGTCATAATTAAAATTGCATCAAGATCTTCCAAATTTACTTTTATTGCATCTATCGAGGTCTGTCCGTCAATTGCCAGTCCTACTTCTCCAAAGATTTGACCACGAGCAACAAATTCTTCTTGACTCTCCATTCTTTCGACATGTCCCAAAAAACGTTTAAAACCTGCATCAGCAAAAGGCTTTAAGTAATTAACCGGCTCTTCAACCATCATATGAAGCTCAAATAAATAGTCTTTTGTATATTTTGCAAAAGGCTTAGGGTCTAAAAAAGTTTGGTTTTCGGCAAATTTTCCGTCAATTATATCTATGTGGATTGCTTTAGAAAAATCTTTTACTTGGTTTATTTTTGTTTCGATTGACTGCCAATCTTTTTCTAAAATTCCGGGGATAATATTACACATAACTTTAAAATTTCTAAATCCTAATTTCTAATTTCTAATCAAATCTAAATTTTAAAACATTTAAACATTCATTAAAAATTAGAAATTTTAAATTAAAAATTATTCTCTATCTTCGTTATTTTCTTTATTCTTCTGGCGTGTCGCTCTTCGTTAGAAAAAGGAGTATTAATAAAAAGCAGGGCTAGCTCAACCGTTTCTTTTTCCGTCACAAATGCTGATCCGATAGAAAAAATGTTTGCATTATTGTGTTCTCTTGCTAAAATTACACTTTCTTTATTAAACCCTACAACAGCTCTTATTCCCTTAATCTTATTCGCAACAATAGCTTCTCCTGCCCCGGATTTACCAAAAACTATTCCGATTGAACCGGAATCTAGGGCAACTTTTTGAGCAGCTTTTGAGATAAAATCCGGATAATCATCATCCTTATCAAAGACATAAGCTCCACAATCTTCAATTTCATATCCCTTATCTTGAAGATATGCTTTTACTTTCTCTTTCAGTTCAAAACCTGCGTGGTCTGTTGCTAAGTATATTTTCATTTCTTACTTTTGAATAAATTATAAAAATTCAAAAAATTATCTGCGATTTGATTTATTGCCGTCTCCTTATTTATTCTTCCCTCTTTTAAATCGAGAAGGGGTTGCCAAAAAACAGTTCTGCCAACAGCAAAGCCAATTATTCCCTTAACTTCTGCTGCCGTTTTTATCCATTCCTGAACAATTTCCCTACTTTGCCCGCCGCCCAGAACAACAATATTTACATTATCTCTATTATTTCTTTGTGCCGCCATTACTATTCTCTCATACCCATCCCTGTTTTTTGTTCCTTCTAATTTCCAAACATCCGGCTCAATCCCACTATCCTGAATCTCTTCTATTAATTTTGCTGCTAAAAAGGGTCTTTGAAAATCAATATATTTTTCTTTATCCCCTCCTGCTTGCGCAAGTTGGTCTTCCGTTGGGTGAATAAGTGGTTCAATTAAAAGTTTAACGCTGTTGCTTTGACAAAAATCACTAAGTATTTTAAGGGTTTGCTGTTGTCTTTTTTTAGAATCATCGCTGTCTTGAGGATTATATCTAATTAAAGCTTTAACGAATAAAGGATTATGCTTTTTAATATGCTCTCCAAAATCTTCTCCATATTGAAACGTGTATTCTTTTTGTCCGGTTTTTTCTGTTGTTAATAAAATATTAAAACCATGCAAGCTTGCGTCTTTTAGAATTTCCTCTCCATATTCCTCGTCCACTAAAATTGCCGCTTCTTCTTTGGGAATGCCTAGCTCGATTGTTTTTTGAAATGCCTGATAAATTAATTTTTTTTGATTTTTAACAAACTGCCGATCTTCGCTTAGCAACTGGCTTTCTTCTTTTTGTAGCAATCCTTTTATAAAAGAACTACGATGGTCAAAAGGCAAAACAAAAAGTGGTTTGTTATAACCAAGATTATTTGGGATCATTCTTTTAATTTCTCCTCAAGTTTTTTTCTTGTTAAAAGTCCTGTCTGCGCACCAACTCTTGTTACTACCGAAGAAGCATTACGTGCCCCCCAAACCATTGCAGTGCTAAAATCCAGACCTGCTAAAATAGCCGATAAAAATCCCGCCGCATAAGAATCTCCTGCCCCTGTTCTTTCAATTGCCTGACTTTCTATAATCCCACAAGAAAAAACTTTGTCTTGCTCATTAATTGAGCATGATCCGTTTTTCCCATCTGTAATAACGATCGCTTTCGGACCAAGACTTTTTAAAGGCAAAAGAAAATCTTCAATGTTTACTGAGGAAGTCGCTTTTCCGTTGGCAGTTAAAATTGACCTTGCTTCTTCTTTGTTTACAAAAAGCGCGTCTGTAACTTGAAAGGTTTGCGAGATCTTACTAAAATCATCATCAAGCTGTAATATCCCGGGATTAAAAGCCAATTTTGCGTTTTCTCGCTTACAAAATTCAGTTACTTGTTTATAAGTATCTTTCCATTTTTTTCCCAAAGAAGTTAAATAAATCCACTTTACATTTAAATTATTTAAATCAAAATTGTGCTCCATTTCGATATCTTCTACAAAAATTGTTCTATCAACCTTAAAATTAATAATTACCGAAATAAGCGATGGTGTTTTTTCATTTCTTTTTAAAAAAAAATCACTAACGCCTTCGTTTTTTAAGTTGTTAACTATTTTTTGAGAGAACTCGTCCGTTCCAATTTCTGCAAGTATTGCCGATTTAAAACCTAGTCTTGAAACACCTACCGCTACGTTAGAAGCATTACCTCCAAGTAGAAGTTCCACTTTCTCTACTAAGGCTTTATCTCCATAACGGACGCATAATTCTTGTGTCTCCTCGTTCAAATGGAAGTGCCTATTTGTGTCCTGAATCGATAAAAAAAGATCTATTGTGGCATTACCAATTGTTACCAAATCAAAAGAAGAATCCATAAACTTATAATATAGAAAGAGAGAGTTTTAATCAACAGCAAGTTAGTAGTTAGAAGTTAGTTATTAGTCGTTGATCTTATTTTCCGACAATTACCAAAATGTCTGCTACAGAAGTATCCGGCAAATCCGAAGTCGCCGCGCTTACCGTATATTCATTGACCAAGTCTTTCCTAAGTCCTGCCAGATAATCTTTGGATTTAACCTTTGTCTGAATAGTTACCCCTGTATATTCATAGTTTTTGGCATTTCCGGTAGCACCAATTTTATATCCAAGATTTTTAAGAAATGCTGCCATTTTAGAAGCAACTCCGGACTCTCCACTGCCATTTTGGATTTCAATAGAGATTTTTGTTTTATCCAAAGCGCTTGTTCCCGGTTTTGGAGTTGGGGTTTTATTCAGTCCTTTTGTCGGAGTAATTTCTGCCGCTTTAGATGCCTCAGGTGGGTTTGTTGGCGCTAATGTAACTGTCGGAATAATTAGATTCTCCTTCTTAGGACTTTGTTTAGCAAAAAATAATTGAGAAATTCCAAAAATAATTAAGGCTAAAACTATTACAATAATTACCAATATAAAAAATCGCGAAGGTAATCGTTTTGATGATCTAGGATTAATGTTTAGAGAAGTCTCTCCAAAACCTACGTCTTCCATAATTTCCTGTAGTATAACACAAAATTTTAAGTTTTCAAGCTTTCTATAAGACGCGATAAAAAATGAGATTGTTTTTGTTATAATAAATATATCCCTATGAAAAAAGCTTTCTCGTTATTACTTCTACTCTATCTTCTATTTACTTTTTCTTTTGTCTTTATTTCCAAAAGTTCGTCAGATGAGCTTACCGATATTACAAAACAAATTGATGATCTAAACAACGCCTTAAACCAATCTGTAAAAGCCACTCAGCCTCTTGAATCACAATTAAACGCCATGAGAACCCAAATAAAACAAATTAAAGATAGAATCGGTACAATCGAGCAAGATATTCAAATTAAGAAAAAAAATATTGATGACGGCTATAAAAATCTTGCCAAACAGCAGGCAATTCTAGATATAACCATTCGGGAATATTATATTAAAAGTTATTATAACTCTCCTATTTTAATATTTTTGTCCTCAAGTTCCGCTTCGGACATTACTCAACTTTTAGCTTATCATAGGGCAACCACCAACCGCGACAAGGCAATTATTATGAATATTGCTCTTTTAGTAGGAGATTTGGAAAACAGAAAAAAAACCTTAGAAAACGAAGAAGTAAGATTAACTACTGCTAAAGCAGGTCTTGACGAGCAATCGGCAAAATTGGACAAAATTGTTTCGGGAGCAAAAGACTACCAATCAAAGATCTCCGGACAAATTGCACAACTATCGGCAAAACAGCAAGATTTAATATCAAGAAGATTAGGCAGCTTAAATATTCCGAGATCTGCAGGAACCTCAACAAGGGGTTGTAGCGATGACAGACCTATTGACCCAGGTTTTTCACCCAGAATTGCATTTTTCACCTATGGAGCACCCCATCGCAATGGATTAAATCAATATGGAGCTAAGGGGAGAGCTGACGCCGGACAAGGAGCAGAAAGAATACTTCAAGAGTATTATCCTAGTTTATCTCTAAAAAAAGATTACGATCAAAATGCTCAAGTAAATGTAGATGGATTTGGACCGTTTTCAATAGAAAACTATACTAAGCATATTTTTGAAGTACCTGAAAGTTGGCCCATGGAAACCCTAAAAGCCCAAGCGGTTGCGGCTCGTACTTATGCTTTAAACTCCATGCAGCGCAACGGCCATATTTGTACCACTGAGGCGTGCCAAGTCTTTCATGGCGAAGAAAAAGGTGGCCGTTGGAATGAGGCAGTTACTGCAACTGCAGGTTGGGTTTTGATGGACGGAGGAAATCCTGGATTTACACAATACGCCTCGACTCACGGTGGGTATATCTTAAATCTTGGTAAATTTGATGGCGACGGAGGAAATCCTACAAACTTTAGTGAGCTAAACGATAGAGCTTATGATAAAGCTTCTCCTTGGTTTTACTGCGACTGGGGAGCAAGATCTCAATATTCCAATACGGCATGGCTAAAACCAAGTGAGGTTGCAGATATGGTCAACGTAATTCTACTGGCAAGAACAGACTCATCGACAAAAGACCACCTTTATCAAACAGATAAACCCCACCCATACGGAGGAGATGTGTGGAACGAAGACAAAGTAAAATCTGAACTTCGTTCAAAAAATATCACACCTTTTAATAATATTTCAAACATAAGCGTATCTGCTGATTTTGGAACTGGAAAAACATCTTCAATAAGTCTCTCTGGAGACGGAGGAACACAATCTTTTAGCGGATCCGAATTTAAAGATTGGTTTAACTTAAGAGCTCCTGCTAATTTGCAGATTGTCGGACCGTTGTATAATGTAGAAAGAAACTAAGATAAAGATTGTTAAATTGTTTAAGTTTTAAGTTTTAAGTTTTAAGTTTTAAGTTTTAAGTTTTAAGTTTGTAATTATGACAGACATTTTCGTGGCACCTAAAAAAAACCCAATAGCTGCTCTGGATAACAAAGTTTTGAAAACCAAAATACCCCTCGTGGAAGAAAAACCGGCTGTTTCCCAAAAGAACCTAATTAAAACTGTTGATCCTTATTCTCTAAAAAAGAAAATGGGACTTTTAAGTTCTTTTGGTGTAAGACCATACGGGGTTTCTTTTGGGGAACAAGGAGAAGATGAAGAAATTTTTCTCTTCCTAAGAAGGCATATTGTTACTAATATTCCTTGGTTAGTTACGGGACTTTTCTTTTTACTTCTGCCCATTTTCCTGTTTTTGATTTTTGACTCTTCTCCTCTTCCTTTTACAACTCCAATGAACTTTATAGTTATTTTTTTATTATTTTATTATTTAATAATAATTACTTTTCTTTTTATTAACTATACCGGTTGGTTTTTTAATATTGCATTAGTAACGGACAGAAGAGTCGTTGATCTTAATTACTCCGATGTTATTTATCATAATATGGCAGTAACCAAGCTTAATTTAATTGAAGATATTAACTACGTTCAAGCAGGTTTTATGCGTTCATTTTTTGACTATGGAGATATTTTTATTCAAACCGCCGGAGAAAAGCTTAATTTCCACTTTATGGCAGTTCCCAAACCTGCAAGAGCAACGGAAATAATACAGAATTTAATGGGAGGAGATAAAGATGTCTGGAGTTAGCATCGCAATTCCTGAATTTTTACAGCCCTTGTTTATTCTAAAAGTTGGATTTTTGGCCTTAATCGTAATTTTTATTGTTTTTTCTATTATAATGTCAAATCAAATAGCGACTATGAACAAATCGCTTAATCAAAAACAAGCATCAGGATCATTACATGCTTTTTCAATTCTTTTGGTTCTTTTAACAATTTCGCTTTTTTTGATAGCCCTTGTTATACTATAAAATAATGCCTGACAAAAATCTTGCCTTTGCAAATATTGCCGCTACACCGACCCGTAATTCCTGGTCGCAAGCATATAATGCCGGAAAGCTTTTTGCCGTTTTATCTTTAGAGAAGCAACATAGCGAAGAAATACATGCGGAAGATATCTCCTCGCTTGGAGTTTTAGGCAAAGACATACTCATTACACTTGAGCAAGAATTTTTTTCCTTAGAAACAAAAGACCTCGAAACAATAAAAAGTGCTATTTTAATTACCGCTAAAAAAATTCCCGAAGAAGTAAATTATTCTTTTGTGACAGTAACAATTGTTAAGAATGTTCTTTATTTTTTTGTTTTGGGTGGAGGACGGATAAACATTAAAAGAGAGGAGGATTTTGGAACAATTTTGTCAAGCGAACTAGGCGATCATAAAAAAGCAGGCTCCGGATATCTTAAAAGTTCAGACTTAATTATTATCCAAACTAAACAATTTGCAAGCTTAATCAATTCTGAAAAGTTAAGTTCTGTTGTAGACCACCAATCTCCTGCGGAAATTTCCGAAACCATTGCCCCAATGGTTCATGGAGGAGAAGAATCTGGAGCAGCTGCAATTATAATTAAATATACCAAAGAGGGAGAAGAGAAAGTTGTCGAAGAAACGGAAAAAGAAGAGTTCCTAGAATCCCCTGTTTATGGAGAAAGGAAGAAGCTTTCCAAAAATTATCTTGCTTTTATCTCTCCTCTACTTTTAACTGTAAAAAAAATATTGCAAAGTTTTAATATTTCCCGTTCTAAGAAAGGTTTTTTGGCAATTGTAGTTGTTTTAGTTACTGTTTTTGCCATTGGAATTTTCTTAACTATTAAAAAACAAAATGATTCTAAAATAGAGGCTCTGTTTAATGATGTTTATCCTCAGGCTCAAAAAAAATACGACGAGGGACAAAGCCTAACCGGTTTAAATCAAAATCTGGCAAGAGAAAGTTTTCAAGCATCGGAGAAAATCTTAAACAATGCAATCGATAAGTTTCCTAAGGATTCAAAACAATCAAAGCAAATTGCGGATTTAGAACGGAAGGTCCAAGATGCCCTTTCACAAACCTCAGGGGTCAACTCTATTAAAGCAAAAGAGGTAGGAGATAATACGAGTAGTTTACTTTCTTTTGAAAACAAGCATGTCGGACAGGGCTTTGCCACAGATGGCAAAATTAATTTTTACGTAACCGGTAAAAGTGTTTTTAAGGAAGAAAAGGAGATTATAAAAAATGACAATGACTGGAAAGATCCATCCGGCTTAGGTGTTTATTTTGGTAATATTTATATTTTGGATAAAGTAAAAGGAGGAATTATTAAATTTATACCTGCAGGATCTGGATATGCAAAATCAACCTACTTTACAGGAAACACTTCCCCCGACTTATCCAAAGCAACAGGAATGACAATAGATGGCTCTATTTGGATAATAGAAAGTAACGGAACAGTTTTAAAGCTTACCAAAGGAAAAGCAGATAGTTTTAATGTTTCCGGACTTGATAAACCTTTTACTTCCCCGACAAAGATCTTTACCAAAAATGACTTTAATAATGTTTACATCCTGGATAACGGAAATGGGAGAATTGTGGTTTTGACAAAAGATGGAACATATAAAGAGCAATATCAGGCAACGGTTATTAAAAACGCAAAAGATTTTGAGGTAAACGAGTCTGGTAAAAAAATCTTCATACTCTCCGGCGGAAAAATTTACGAAATTGGCTTAAAATAAATCCTATTCTTGTTTATGAGAATTCTCTGCCTAATTTTCTAATTTTTGGCTTAGGCATCTTAATACTGCTTGCCATTTCTTTCATAAATTTCCATGTCGTATTTAAAGTCATGTCTCCTTTTGGCATATCTATTTTAGATTCTCCAAAAATATCCGAAAAGGCAACGTAGTCAGAACCAATTTCAATATCAACTATTCCTCCAAGCACTCTGTCGCCCGGAAGTTTTTTTTCTTCAACCAAAATTGCCATGGAAATTGGAGAAATTTCTCTAACGCAAAGCATAGGTTGTTTGCCATTAACATTGATCTTTCTTATTGCAGTACATTCTTGAATAGGACGGAGTAATATTAGCGGTTTTTTTCTTACATCTTGAGGAGAAAATCCATTATCGGAAGTCAAAGTCTCCTCGGGTAATAACGCTTCAATTGTTGCATCTAGTACTAGCCCTACCAAAGGAACTATAATTAAATCTCTAATTTCTGCTGCGCGACTAGCCTGAATCTCTGAGGATTTATAGTGAGAAATCATTGCTTCAGTTTCGGCTTGATGACGCCTCTCTATTCCTGATAAAAGCCTACTAAAAATGTTTTCTACCCTCATCTGACCCAATCTTATACTATGTTTTCTTAAAAATAAAGAAGGAAAATATTTTACTTTTTATCCTGTTTGAAGTAATATCAAACCATGAAGATTTATAATAAACGGGCGCGCTTTAATTACGAAATTAAAGAAACTTTCGAAGCAGGAATTACCCTTTACGGCGCAGAAGTAAAGGCGATTAGATTGGGTCAGGTAGACATTACCGGCAGCCATGTCCGCATAACCAATGACGAAGCTTTTTTAATTGGAGCAAAAATTTATCCTTATAAATATGCAAGACCCGAACAATACGACGAAAATCGTACCAGAAAGTTACTCCTACATAAGGCACAGATTATTTCCTTAAAATCCAAGATAGACGGACTTGGACTTTCTTTGGTATCAATTTCCCTTTACGATAAAAATCACTTAATTAAAGTGGAAATTGGTCTTGGCAAGGGCAAAAAAGAATACCAGAAAAAAGAATCCATTAAAAAACGGGATGTTCAAAGGGATATTGAGAGAGAGCTAGAACCTCAAAAATAGAAATACATCTTTCTAAAACAAGTTTTGGTAAAAAATACAACTATTATTCCCAATTCCCCCAGGGACCTTCTTTAACTATTTTTGTTAAAAGATTTAATTTCTTAACAGATAAATCTCTTAATTCTTTAAGTTGTTTTTTAAAACCTTCATCTTGAGCCTTTTCAATCAGCTCTTCATATTTTTTAGCTTGTTTTCCTTCTTGGGTTATTAAGTCGGATATGTCAATAATATTTACCGTCATTTAATTCACCTCCTTAAATCTGCACATTCACTGATGACTGAGCCATAACCTGTCCAGGTTTCTCTATAGGAGCAGACATTAATGAATGTAGCTCCGAACGTAGAACATCTAGGAGATTATTATCTTCCTTGATTATAATTGGCAACATGGGTTGCGTTATATTTTCCTGAACAACTGAATTATGAGGCTTAAGCTCTTCGGGGATTAGCTCTTTAATAAATTCTTTAGCCCCTATTTTTGTAACCTCCACTACTTCCATTACCGTAGTTGCAACTCCAGCGATTGCTTCTCCGCCTTCTCCTTCTCCCTGCAATGGATTTAAACCCTCTTGTCTTTCCATATTGGAAATATCATAGTCTATAGATGAATTACCGGCTTGATATTTTCATGACAAAACCTTAACAAAACCACGCAAAAGCCCGCTGTTAAATTAGGTGTTTGTTGCGGAAGGCAAATCCCCTAAAGTTCTCTTAAGGATTTCTTTAAATTGTTTTCTTCCAAATCCACTCTTTAGGAACTTTTCCCGAGCTTTTGCATCTTTTTCGTTAATAAAATATTCATAGTGAATTAACTTAAATGGTATCCTAAATTTCGTAGAAAGAACCTCATTTTTTGAATGATAGGTTAACCTTTGTTTTAAATTTGAAGTAAAACCAATATAAAAGCCTCCATCTCGGAGGCTATATAAAATATAAACGTAATATTTATTTGAAACGTCTGACGTTTCTGTCATTAATATATTTTAAGTGTCGCGTTTGACGCGGTGGAGATGTCCGGCAGTGAACCGGAGTCCAAGAAAACATTTTAAAAACCTCTACAAGCTTATTCTACTTTTAAGAGTCGCTTTATTCTTTTCCAATAGAAGGGAATAAATAAAACCAAGATTATAAATTCGATAAGGAGCTAATCGGCTTCCTTATTAATTTCTCAACTGTATTTATGCTCATATTGCCCCATTGAGAAAAGACATTATGAACAGCTCAAAACTTACTTAAGCAACTAGTGCGTAAGCGGGTTGTCGAACGCCAAAAAGTTCGGCGAGAATTGAATCTCTTTCCGCCCTTAAGGCTGAAATGCTGTTTCTAGCATTTAATTTTTGATTATGTTTTACGGCTACTAATCAAAGCCGGCTTGCAGTTTTTAAAGTGCGAATCCTGTCGATGCAATGCATCCCCATTAGTCGATATTATAGCAAATTTCTAATTCAAAAGTCAAATACCCAAGGCTAATCCCCGCCTAAAATAAAAAGTAATTTTTAACAGGGTTTTGTTTTCTTTTTCCTTGTTGAAAATTGTAAAATATTGATGTAAACTCCTGCAATGACAGAAAGACCCCATTTTATTATTGAACACCCAATTCCCATATCTTTGGGAGAAAAAGTTTTGCCTTTCCGGGAGACACAAGACTATCTAAGGACTATGCCAATAGCAGAACCCCGAAGCGAACTGCTCTGGAGGGCACTACGCTACAAAAATATGGATGGCTGTGTTAAGGCTACTGCGGTTGACGTTTTCCAATCAGGCTGGGAAGAAATTAAAAAAGCCGAAATGCCACTTGGCCCGGTAAACATAAGCGCTATCGCCGATACCAACAGTGCACAAATTCAGGAAACCCCATTAACACTAGGCATGGAATTTAATATTAAAGATATCGTTCAATTAATGGATATTCGGATGCTGGAATGCGAAATAATCGTGGGAAATAAGAAATATTATCTAAATTGGAGTGATCCGGAAGATATTTTGGAAATTAGTAAAAGACTAAAAACCGGCCGAAACGGATATTTGTCCAGGGAGCTTAAGACAGACCAGGGAAACACTGTTCTTCTTCCATTAGACCTTTCTAAGCTATCCGAACAGGTAAGCATAGAAGTTGTGCCTGCAATGGAAATGTTTATGAAAAAATATGGAAAGCTTTTTCTTCCTGAAACTCTTCACTAACCCTTAATCCCTCGCCAGAGTTAACCCAATAACCCGCTTTGCGCCATTTCTTTTTAAAACATTTGCGCATTCTAAAAGTGTCGAACCTGTTGTTACCACATCGTCCACCAACATCACATTTTGAATTATAAATTTTGAATTATGAATTATGGAAAAAGCTCCTTTTATATTGGTCTTTCTCTCTTCCACTTTTAACCCCACTTGGGTTTTGGTATTTTTTACTCTTTTTAAAAGATTTTGAGTCTCAAGATTAAGTCTTTTTCCTAATTCTTTAGCTAAAATTTCTGCCTGATTATAGCCTCTTTTTTTAAGCTTTGAAGAATAAAGAGGGATTGGAACAAAAAACCAACTATTTGAATTTTGAAGCTCACGATTAAATCCTTCGTTTTGAATTAACCCCTCATAAAACAAATCACTTAAAACTTTACTAAGGTCTGTTAAATACGGTTTATATTTAAAACTAAAGATTAGTTTTTTTGCAGTTTTATTGTAAGGAAGTGCGGAAAAACAGCCGTCAACTGTGTATTTCCCGGAACATCCCGGATGAGTTAAGCCGTTTACCGAAGGTCTATTACAAACCAAACACAAACTTTTAATATCAAAAGAAAGATAGGAAAAACACTTATCGCAGATGTATGCGCCAAACTTTTTACACGCAACGCATTTTTTGGGAAATAATAAATCCAGAATTCCCATATTATTTTTATTTTAGAGTATAATTGGATATAATTGTTAAATTGTTTTATTGTTAAATTGCTGATAATTCATAATTCATTATTCCTAATTCTTAATTCATAGCAAAAATGGCAAAAATTTTTATTTTCCGGCATGGACAAACTACAGACAACTTATCCCATACTTTCTCCGGCTTTCGGGATGTTGATTTAACCGAAAGCGGAGTTGAAGAGGCTAAAACAATAGGAGAACAATTAAAAGACGAGAAAGTAACCCGTGCCTACTGCTCCGACCAAATCCGTTCCAAGCATACATTGGAACTTGTTTTAAATGTTTATCATAAGGACGTACCGGTTCTTGAAGACGCAAGAATTAAAGAGCGTGATTATGGAGATTTAACCGGGAAAAATAAAGACGAAGTTGCCAAAGAATTTCCGGAGCAATATCCATTGTGGCACAGATCTTTTAATGTTTCCCCTCCGGGCGGAGAATCCGTGGAAGATGTTCAAAAAAGGGTTCTTCCTTTTTTAGATGAACTTATGTCAACCGTAAAAGAAGATGAAACAATTTTTATTTGCGCTCACGGGAACTCAATTAGACCAATGAGAATGTATTTTGAAGGAATTACGCCCGAAGAAGCATCTTCCTACGAATATACCCCAGGAGAAATTTTTTACTACTCAAACGAGGAAGAACAAACCTGATTTAACTCTGGATTCATTGAGCAAACTGTTCGTGCTGTAGTGCGGAGGAGGTGGGATTCGAACCCACGCGAGCTTATTCAGCTCAGAAGGTTAGCAACCTTCCGCAATGGACCGTGCTATGCGACTCCTCCGAGTGTACCGAGAGGGATAGTCCCGCGACTGGGACGACTCCTCCAGGCTCACCCATTATAGCATTTTTTGCTATTATAAAAGAATGGATTTAATTTTAGAAAGAGAAAAAGGCTTAACCGCAAAAGAAGCTGAAGAAAGGCTAAAAAGAAACGGCTATAACGAACTCCCCTCTCAAAAGAAAAAAAATATTTTTGCACTTTTACTCACGCTTATAAAAGAACCAATGCTGCTTCTCTTAATTGCAACCGGAAGCATTTACCTTCTGCTTGGAGAGCCAAAAGATGCTTACATGCTGCTTGTTATGGTCTTTATGGTTATAGGAATTACTCTTTATCAACAGCAAAAAACAGAAAAAGCACTCGAAGCACTAAAAAATCTCTCTAGCCCCCGGGCGCTTGTTATTAGAGACGGGGAACAGCAAAGGATAGGAGGAAAAGAAGTCGTAGTAGACGATATTGTTATTCTCCGCGAGGGAGATAGAGTTGCTGCAGACGCAATAATCCTATGGCAAAGCAATTTAATGATTGATGAATCTCTTCTAACAGGAGAATCTCTTGCCGTACATAAAACAGATTGGGATCAAAAAAAATATTTTAAGGAATTTAAACCGGGAGAAGAAAAAATTCCGGTTGCCTATTCCGGAACTCTTATTTCCCAAGGGCACGGAATAGCAAGAATAGTAAAAACAGGTATTCAAACCGAAATGGGCAAAATAGGAAAGTCTTTGCAGTCAATACGCGAAGAAAATACGCTTCTTAAAAAAGAAATTGATAATTTAGTAAAGGGATTTGCGTTATGGAGTGTTTTTCTCTGTGGAATTGTTATTGTTCTTTATTTTTTGCTTAGGGGTAATTTGTTACAAGGATTTTTGTCCGGACTGTCTTTAAGCATGTCTCTTATTCCCGAGGAGTTCCCTGTAGTTTTTATAGTTTTTCTAACCTTAGGAGCATGGCGCATTTCCAAAAGCAATGTTTTAACCCGTAACACTTCCGCAATAGAAACTCTTGGAGCCACCACTGTTCTTTGTGTAGACAAAACCGGCACAATCACTCTTAATAAAATGCAGCTTGAGGCTCTTGTTGCGGGAGAAGATACTCTTGTTCTTTCTCAGGGAGAAAAAGGACTTGAGGAAAAGTACCATCATCTTTTGGAATATGCCATTTTAGCAAGCCAAAGAGATCCCTTTGATCCAATTGAGAAAGAGATTAGACAAGCCGGACTTAAAAAACTTGATAAATCCGAACATAAGCATATTCACCATGATTGGAGCTTAATTAAGGAATATCCTTTGTCTAAAACTCTTTTTGCTCTTTCCCATGTATGGAATTCTCCAGATAAAAAAGAATATGTTGTTGCGGCAAAAGGAGCACCGGAAGCAATCGCCGAGCTTTGCCATTTAAATAAAGCTGAGGAGTCAAAAATGCTTGAGAAAGTTAAAAAACTTTCGGATGAGGGGATGAGACTTATTGCCGTTGCAAAGGCAGTCTGCAGTAAAGCAGATCTGCCTAAAAATCAGCATGATTTTAAGTATGAAATAGTCGGGCTTCTTGGATTTTCCGATCCGATTAGACCTGGTATTCCCCAGGCGGTAGAAGAATGTAAAAAAGCAGGAATAAAGGTAATAATGATAACCGGAGATTATCCCGGAACTGCTCGGTTTGCCGCAGAAAAAATTGGCTTGAAAAATCCTCACAAATTTTTAACAGGAGGAGACTTAGAGAAAATGGAGGGAAATAAACTAAGAGAAATGATTAAAGACATCAATATTTTTGCAAGAGTTGTTCCCGATCAGAAACTTGCTATAGTAAACGCGCTAAAAGCAAATGGTGAAATAGTTGCTATGACAGGAGACGGAGTAAATGATGCTCCGGCGCTAAAAGCTGCTCAAATAGGCATTGCCATGGGGGAGCGCGGCACAGATGTTGCGCGGGAAACAGCAGATATAGTTCTTTTAAAAGATGATTTCTTATCTATAGTAAAGGCTGTTAGCTTGGGTAGAAGAATTTTTGATAACCTTAAAAAGGCAATTGCCTACGTTATGGCAATTCATGTCCCGATTGCCGGAATGACTCTTTTGCCGATTATTTTTAATCTGCCTCTCGTGCTTTTTCCGGCGCACATTGCTTTTTTAGAACTCATAGTTGATCCTGCATCATCGGTAGTTTTTGAGGCGGAAAAAGGGGAAAAAAATTCCATGAACCATCCCCCGAGAAATCTAAAAACACCGCTTTTCGGCAAAGGTGCATTATTATTAAGTATTTTACAGGGAACAAGTGTTCTTGCAATCGTATTTATTGTCTATCTTCTCTCCTTATTTTATTTTGGAAAAAGTGAAAACGATGCCAGAACGATTGCATTTGCGGCAATTGTGTTTTCCAACTTAATGCTAATTCTGACTAATTTGTCCTGGTCAAAAAATATTTTGGACATATTCAGAGAAAAAAACATTGCACTCTTCTTGGTTGCAGGAGTTGCCATTTTTCTTCTTGCGATAGTTATTTATATTCCTTTTTTGCAAGAGCTTTTTCACTTTACCCCGCTTCACTTAAACGATATTCTAATTACTTTTAGCGCAGGTCTAATTGGTGTTTTGTGGTTTGAGGGGTTAAAGTTACTAAATGCGCAAAGAAATCACAAAACCCCTGTTTTGCCTATTTAGACTAAAAAGTATTTAGCCTCAAGCCTCTAGCAATTAGCCTTCAATTTTACTATAATAACTCCGGACTAGTTGCTAGTTACTGGTTTGTGGAGAGATCGCATAGTGGACTAGTGCGGCGGTCTTGAAAACCGCTAGGGGCGCAAGCCTCTCGTGAGTTCGAATCTCACTCTCTCCGCCTTCGCCTCGCTAAAGCTCGGCTTCGGCGAGATGAAATCCGCCAAGACGAGTTAAAGCGGTTTTATCTTATGAATTACGTCTATATATTGATGTGTTCAGATAATAAGACCTATATTGGTTGTACAGATGACTTAATATCTCGAATTCTGCGTCATCAAAAGGGAAGTGTCGTGGCGACAAAAGATAGACTACTTATTCAACTCATTTCTTATTTTGCATTTTCTAATAAATATACCGCATTTGACTTTGAAAAATATTTAAAATCTGGTTCAGGAAGAGCATTTATAGTGAAACATAAAATTATCGCATAATGGAATTTCATGGAAGACAAGTTTCTGGAGCTTCTGACAAAAATATCAAATTTAGAGAATTTTTTACGCTACCGCCTATATTTATCAGTTAATTTAATTCTATTAAATAAGCTTTTCCGTCTGTGTAAAAAGCGTCCCCGGCAAAATTTCTTCCTGTAGTTTTTCCAACAAGCTGAATTTTTTGGTAATCTAAAATCATGCCGCTTTTTAAAAGGTCTTTAAATAAATATTCCCGTTCTGCATCAATATTTGGATCTATTTTATGGGTAATTAACCATTTAATTCTCGTATCGTAACTTGCCGTTCCTACATAAAGTCTTTTACCAAAGATGGTAAAAATATTTGTTTTCCAAAACCTAACATGATGACGCTCCCTAATAGTATTCTTAGGAGTTGGTTTTTGGAAACTTAAATCATGGACATTGCTGTTCCAAAAAGAAGGAGTCACCGGTCCAGTAAGATAACTCTTATTTAAAGCGCTTGTTTCTACGAGTTTTAAAAGAGAATAGCGGTTAAAATAATCCGCCTCATACCATGCAGACTTTTTGAAAAATTTAACGAGCTCGTTATCGTTTTTTGCCAAAATTAAAAAACTCATCGGTTCTTGCCTATTTCCCCTTAAGGTTTCCGAATATTTTGGCAGACTATTTTTTTTATATTCGGATAAGGCGTTATTGGTCACGATATTTACCACTGAGGTAGACTTAAAATTAAAAGGCTGTTGGTAATTTAAAGCAAAACTAACATAGAATACTAGCTCTACCAAGAGTAGGGAAAGAATTGTTCTTTTACTTTTTAGAGAAAAAGGGATTACTAAAACCTTTTTAAGTTTTTGTTTATAAGCAGACCATTCAAAGATAGAAATCGCAATAATTAAACACAAAAAACCTAACAAATAACCACCGATTATGTCACTAAAATAATGAAGACCTAAATATATTCTGCTAAAGCCAATAAAAAAAATTATTATAAAAAATACGCTTAAAACATTTAATTTTTTTCTTCCTCCTTCTCTTGTCCTAAAAAGTACATAAACAATAAAGCCATAAAAGGCAACCGCAATTGCCGAATGCCCACTTGGAAAAGAATTGGAGTTTTCAATAAAGATTGCGCTTTGTGGACGAGGACGGGCAAAGGCAATTTTTCCTAAAGTATCAAAAAACTGAGTTCCGATAACAGAAGTCCAAAGAGCAAAAACGTAAGCTCTTTTTCTTATTATCCAAAAAATTATTGATAGAATAACGCCAAAACTAACGATTATCTGCCAATTTGCAAGAAGCGTAATCCAGTAGAAAAATCTAATTAACTCATCGTCGCGAAAAACATATAAAAGGTTCTCTATTCTTAGATCTAAACCATAAATTGCACCGGAAAAAACAAGGTTTTTTACAAAACCAAAAAATAAAAATAAAACGTAAAAAAAGGCAATAGATAAAAGCGTAAAAGGGAGTCCAAAGAAGTTTTTTCTTTTAAATCTTGCGGCGAAAAAATTAAAAAAACTAGGATATTTGTTAACAATACTTGTTTTAAAAAATGTTTCTTTTGCAAAATCTGCGAAAAAATTAAAAACTCTAACTGAAAACTTTACCTCTTTAGACGAAAAATAAAGATTTATTAAATAAGTAACAATTAGAAAGAGAATTAAAAATGTGATAATAATTTGCACACGGTTAGAATAGTTTTCGGCTATTTGCCACGCTTCACCAAAACTAAAACCTAAAAAAAGGTATAAAATCGCCCATAAAAAACCGCTTAAAATATTCCAAAAAAGAAATTTTTTAAAATCCATACTAAAGATACCGGCAATAAAGGGAGCAAGCGATCTTAATGGACCTGTAAAACGTCCGAGGAAGATGCTCTTTCTGCCGTGTTTCTTAAAAAAACTCTTTCCCTTTTCAAGATTTGCTATTTTTAAAATCTTATTTCCTTTTTTAAAGAATCTCGTACCTTTTTTACCTAAAAAATAACTTATAATGTCACCAAGAATCGCGCCTAAAAAAGCCATAAAGATAATTAGGGGAATATTTAAAAATCCTTTGGTAAGCAAAAAACCGACAAATAATAAAAATACCGTTCCGGGAACAAAGAGCCCTATAACAACCAGCGATTCTAGGAGAGAGATAATAAAAATGGCAAGGTACCAAAAAGCGCCAATATTTAAAAACTGAAAGCTAAAATTATTGAAGATGTCCATGATTTCTCCTATTTTATTCTTCTTGCTTAAGTTTTTCAAATTTTTATTGACTTAATAAACCAAGTAGGCTACATTTAAAATATGACTGCCCAAAAAGAAACTGTAAAAACAAAGCATAGCGAGCACGAGGAAAAAGAGGTTAGAATTGCCAATAACGAAATTAAAACTCTTCTTTCTTGGAGAGCTCCGGGAAGGCCTTTTAGAAAGAGAAGTAAACAATACTACTTAAGCAGTCTCCTAATCGCGCTTCTAGTTGAAATCGTGCTTTTTTTGTTTTCTCAATATTTATTAATGTTGGTCGTTGCCTCACTTTTATTTATGGCCTTTGCTCTTGCTTCTGTCCCTCCTCGGAACTTTCATTACAGAATTAGCTCTGAGGGAATAATGATTGAAGATTATTTTTTTCTTTGGCAAGAGCTTTATGACTTTTATTTTAAAAAACACGACAGCGAAGACACTTTGCATGTTGGAACTCATGATTTTTTCCCCGGAGAAATTACTTTAACCCTTCGGGGAGTAGACCGGGAACACGTAAAATCGGTTATGTTACCTTTTTTACCTTTTAGGGAAGTTGTAAAACCAACTTTTATGGAAAAATCAGGAGACTGGCTTTCGCACAATTTTCCTCTGGAAAAAACCCCTTCTTCCTAAAATTATTGCCTCATTGTCATGCGCTTTCTTGCGTTGCGGAGGGAGGGAGATTCGAACTCCCGGTCATCTTACGACGACATACGCTTTCCAAGCGTACCGATTAAGCCACTCTCGCATCCCTCCATAAACCAGTAATTAGTTATTAGCAGCTAGCAACTAGTTCGGAATTATTATAGTGAATCTAATGGCTAATTGCTAGAAGCTAGAGGCAAATATTTTTTCGCTTCCTGCCAAACTTTTTTATCGGATTTATAGGTTAATTTTTCTTCAACCTTATCCACTGGCAACCATTCTACGTTTTCCATTTCCATATCTCTTTTGCTAAAATCCCCGGAAATAAATTCCATTACATAATAATAAACAGTTTTTCTGATTTTTATGCCGTCTAAAACATACCAATAAACAACCGGATCAAGCGGTTTGAGAATTTTTGCTTCAATTCCGGTTTCCTCTTTTACTTCTCTTACTGCCGTTTCTTCTTTCCCTTCTCCTTTGACATTGTCCCCAATCAGCCCTTTGGGGAAAACCCAGCCGTGATGCTGCGAATGTTGACAAACCAAAACTTCAATGCCACTTTTTACTTTTAACTTTTTACTTTTAACTTGTCTAATGACTACTCCGCCTGCTGAAAATTCAAATTTCATAATAAATTGCAAAACGTAATAATTGCTTTGCAATTAAACGTTCCCACAGCGTTTAAATTCTAAGAATTTATTACGCTGCGGAGGAGGTGGGATTCGAACCCACGGTAGCTTACGCTACAGCCGTTTTCGAGACGGCCCCGTTACGACCACTTCGGTACTCCTCCAAGGGCGAGACGTAATAAATTTGTTGTACAAATTTAAACGTCTCAGCAGCGTTTAAAATGCATCGCATTTTATTTCGCTGCGCTCTCGAAAGGATTTGAACCTTCGACCTCAACGTCCGCAACGTTGCGCTCTATCCAGCTGAGCTACGAGAGCATAGATACAAATCTTATGATTTAAGATTTTAGTTCTTAGCTTTTAGCTTCCTCTGTATTTTACTTTATCGGTTCTTTTGAAGCAACTAATTTTACTTGACAACCCAAATCAAATAATTCAAACTATATTTAATGAGAGCTGCTCGGATTGTTAGCTTATTCTTTTCTTTTTTTGTCTTCTTTTTTTTGATTTTTCCAAAAACATCTTTTGCCCAAAACTATTACCAACCTCAAACCGGAGGATATAATACCCCCAATACTAATCCCGATGTCCCGCGAAACCTGCACACTTATAGTCAAAGTGTTGTTATTGAGCTAATGTCTTCTTTGGCGTGTCTTGTCACAGGCATTGACCCTACTTCTGCTAACCAAAAATGTCTTGGAGTAGATGTAAACACGGGTAAAATTGGATATATGGAAAGGGGTGGAGGAGGATTAATTGGAATTTCCGGAAATCTTATTGCCATGACCTATAAACCTCCTATTCAAACAAACGATTATATAAATTATCTGGCCGGAAATTTTGGCGTCGCCAAAAAAACCTATGCGGCAAATCAAACTGCAAGTCAAGGAGTTGGATTTGAAGGAATAAAACCGCTTTTAAATATTTGGGTTATTTTTAGAAACATTGTTTATTTACTCTTTGTTCTGGTTTTTATAATCATCGGCGTTGCCATTATGTTTAGGGTAAAAATAGACCCGCGTACGGTTATGACTATCCAAAATCAAATTCCGCGGGTTATCGTAGCTTTGGTTTTAGTTACTCTTTCTTTTGCAATTGCAGGAATTTTAATTGACCTAATGTGGATTCTTTGTTTTTTAATCCTCAATCTTTTTTCCGATGCAAGCATCGATCCTAAACTCAAATTTGATGCGGGAAAAGCAGCCAGCAATATTATGGATAGCCCATTTGGTTTTTTAAACGGGCTTCTAGGCTGGCATGGATTTGGAATAGCAAAAATTCCGGTTTCTATCGGCGGATCTGTGTACGGAATGGTAGGGGACTTAGTTGGGGGAAATGATCGGCCATTGTGGCAAAATCTGCTAATTGGCCTTGTAAACCCTGTTCAAGCTTTTCAAAACGTCCTTATGAGCATTGGCGCACTTGCCGGTTTTCTTGTTGTGGCAATTGCCATCACAATTGCTCTCTTCCGGCTTTGGTTTACACTTATCCAAGCATATGTAATGATTATTTTGGATATTATAATCGGACCGTTTTGGATTATGTCTGGCGTAATCCCGGGTAGATCAGGTGGTTTTGGCAGCTGGTTTAAAGAAATCTTGGCTAATTTATCTGCTTTCCCGGCTGTTGTTTTTATGTTTGTTGTTGCCGAAAGAGTAATTAGCGCATACGACAACGCTACTGTTACTCATGCCTTTATTCCACCTTTAATTGGTATGGGATTAACTCAAGATGCTGTAAAAGGAATAATTGCTCTTGGCATGATTTTGGCAACTCCTAATATTGTTAACATGACCAAGGCTTTATTTAAAGCTCCAAAATTTGACACTTCTTCTATTATGCGCGGCGTCGGTGGAGCTGTAGGCGTTATTGGAGCTCCTACTAAAGCTATGGGGAGAAGACTAACACAAAGTGCGAATCCATGGACTGGGGCTCAAGAAGGACCGTTAAGACAGGTTTTGCTTGGAAGAATTAATAAGGTGACAGGTAAACCAGGCTGGAGAAGAAAGTGGTTTGGAACTACGGCAGAACAAAACTCTAAGCCCAAGTAAAATTAGTCTCTGTTTATCTTGTTACTTCTTTCCCAAGAGCCTTAATGGTCTGCCAAATGGCAGAAAGACTACCCGAAGCAACTCCAACCCTAAATTCTTCCCAAAATATTTTACTAAATTCTGCGTCTCCCATTTTAGCAATTTGATCCCATTCTCTTTTATTAAAAAAGTTGTTTTTTGCTTTAACAACATTATTATCTTTATTTTCTATAACCCCAAATGCCCTTTGCATAAAAAACCCTTGCAAAACCTCTATGTCCTGCAATGTATATCTTGTGAATCCACTTTCCCAATTCCTATGCATCCAAAGTTCTTTTGCGATTAGATAAGCAAAGACATTTCTGGCAATCTCTTTCCTGGCTGGAATGTAATATTCATCTCTTATATAATTGTCATCAATATCCTTTCTATAGCGCTTTCCTAGCAATTTCCTACTATCGTCTTCCATTAATTCCTCGTTATACATTTTTAAACCTAAAACCTCTCTATTAAACATTGCTTTATCTAAAGTAGTTGTTTTAAATCTTGCTACTCTTTCCCCTTTTATATCTTCTGTTTCCCACGTTCTAACTTTATGATGCCAGAGAAAATCTGGCAAGTCAAAAGAATAGCGCAGGTTCTTCCAGAGCCCACCAAAAACTTTATCCATTTCTTTTTTATCGAAAATGATTCTTCCAAATTGGTCTAAGGTGGTAAATTTGTCAAGGTTTATTCCATGGTCCCTCATTATAACGTTATAGAATTTAAATGCGTTTTGTACATGATTTACCATAAACTGCCTTTGTGCGTTTCCCTGAAACTCAAAATCAAGAGCCTTATCCAAATTTATTGTATCTCCTTCTCCTCCTTGAATTGCCTCGATTAAGGTTCTTTGTGAAAAATCTTTACTTCCTCCTACAGCCACCTTAAGCCCTTCAAAAAATGTCAAGCCTATCCTTCTAATACCAAATATCGTTTGAAGGTCTCCAAAAAGACTTTTCCCTTCTACTTGGCTTAATCTGTATGCATTTGTATTTATAACCTTAGACCAGGCATCAAAGCCAACTCCATTGATATCGTTTCTGGCAGAAATTCCGGTCCAATATATCATGGTTGATGCCCATTCTGCCGCATATTTTGCATCTTCTTTTTTAAGATCATCTCCGTTAATATCCTTTGTTTTTCTAATTGCAGCTGTTAAGGCATCTTTGGTTAATGCTTTTACAGATTCCGTTGTGTTAACATCACTAAAAAAATTTAAATCTCTTATTCCGTTTTTAAGGCCCCATTTTTTTCTTAAGGCAACATGCGCCCTTCTTGTAAGGATTTCCTTATCTCCTTCGCTTTCTATAATCCTCTCTTCTCCTGTTCCGCTTTTAACATCTTCCACTTTTTTAATTATGGCTCTGTAAAACTCGAGCACACCCTCGTTTCCAAGAGTTTGTTCAAACATATTTTTTTCACTGGGATCATCAAACTCTAAACTGTCATCTTTTATCGTGATCCCATTATTTATTTCTGCAAGGAAATAATATGAAAGAATCACTTTTCTGATTGCCTTACCTACTGCTCCTTGCATCTCATGATCTCCAAGATTTTCTTGTTTTAAAATTTCATCCAATTCTTCTTTGCTATTACCTGATAACTTCAAGACATTAAGAAGTCTCTTTTTATCTTTTGTAAAAACATTATTGTAATAAATTTCAAATAATGTTTTTGGCAATTCTTCTTCCGCTCCCATTGTCGCACGATATTTTGCATCATAATTGTGTGACATTTGAAAAAGCCAAACTTCGTAAAGTGCTTGGTTTTTTAATTTCTCCAGCTCTTCTCTTTTAACAACTTCTTGTACCAAACGTGTCTTGCCTGAAAGGCTTACATGGGATTGCTCTGTCATAAAATATTTTGGCGTAGAATACATTTCCATAAAAGATATGCCTCTGTAGGGAGTAAAAATCTGTATTTCGGAAAAAAGATTAATATCTCCATCCGGAGTTATATCGTGTTGATGTAAAATTCTATCTCTAATCCAGGCCATAAAATTCTCCCTTAAAAACTTTCCTTCTGAATTAATTAGTTCGTTTTTCCCACCCGTTCTCCATTCTTCGCCTGACGAATCCATAACTAATCTTGCAAGATCTTCAATGCTTTTTGGATAAAGAAGCTCGCCTTTTATTCCTTCATATTGATGAAGGAATGTCCCTATGTTTATTTCGGATCTTGCCCCATCTCCCTCTTTATCCGATAAGCCAGTTACATCTCTAACCATACCTAACATATCTGCAACTTCAATGTCTTTCAGTACGCCTGACTTTCTTAATTCCCCAATTTTAGCTTTAACATCTTCCAGCTTCTTAATAAACTCATGCTCAATATCCTTTCCTACCGTAAATTCCTTACTCCTCAATCTTCTAATAATAGTCTCTAGAGCACTAAACCAAACAATGTCGTCTCTCAAAAACCTTTCAAGCATCTTCCTTTTTTCTTCCGGATTTTCTTCCGAGCTTATCGATTCAATCCTTTCTTTGAATACTTCATATATCTTTGCCGTGCTAATATTCTCGTTTTGCACTTTCTGAGCGACTAATGCTTCTTCAAGTTTTCCTCTATACCCACTTTTATCTCCTTCCCATTGAGCTTTAGCTTGCCTTACTTGTTCCTCTGTCATATCCTGAGCAATTTCTAGCTTAAACTCTCCACTAAATCCCGCAAGATTCATTATTTCGTCCATTGTTATACTTTCTTCTCTTGTAAATTCTGGTCTACTTTTTTCCCCAAGCTTCGTTTCTTTTAGTCCTGCCAAATAATCTACGGTTTCTTGTGAAGTCGTTGGGGTTTTTTCTGGATTTCGCGTTAAATTTTCTTCGTTTCGCCCCGGGGAATCTTCTCGTTCTTCTGGCATAAAAATATCTCCTCTTTCTCCCATTCTAGGTGGATTAGGTTTGCCTGTCAACGCTTCCGAATTAATTCCTGTCGGCCTTTCTTTTTCTGTCATAATGCCCACAGTTTAAACCGCAGGCACAAAGAAAACTTGATATTAACCCAACAAAAAACAAACAGCTAAAAAGCTTATGAAGTAAATTTAAACCCTCTCCCTTTTATTGTTAAAAGATGAGCTGGGTAATTTGGGTCTTCTTCTATCTTTTTTCTAAGTCTTAAAACCAGTTGATCAAGGGCCTGATCCGTTACTCCTGCAATAGATGCCGAATCTTTCCATACATTTTTAATTATTTCATCTCTTTCTATAATTTTTCCGCTGTTTTGCAAAAGGTATTTAAGCAGTTTATATTCGGAAGAGGTAAGTTTTCCCGAAAGGATTTCTTGTCCTTTCTTGATCTCGCCGGAGCTTTCGTCAAGGTCTATCTTTTCGGATGGAATTTCAGCCTGTTCTTCTACATACTTTTCAAAAAGAGGAATTGTCACGAAATTATTTTTAGTTAGACCTATTTTTTCTAAAAAATCGATTTTTTCTTTTCCTAGTGTTTTTTTCTCTTGGGGAGTTAAGTATTTCCAGATTTCAAAAAGAGCATTAAGAAGATTTTTTTGCTCAAATAGTAGCTTTTCAAGGTCATTCTTTTTCGGAAATGTTTGTTCGGCAAAAACTGTTTCCAAAGCTACCCTGGTAAGTCTTCCATGTCCTGCAGTAAGTTCGACTATGTTTTTAAAATCTTGTTCACTAAGTTTTTTATTAAATTTTTTCTCAAAATAAGAACGTCTAAAACTTATTCCGGGGACATCATAAATGGAAACATAAACATCATTTCCGGCTAAAAATTCATAAAATTGGGCAAACTGTAAGGGATCTAAGGAATCCTCAAGCGGCCGATCTAACGAAAAGACGGCAGAAAAGCGATATTTAGCTTTGTTTCTCAAAATTCTAAGGCTTGCAAAAAATTCGTCTGTTAGGTTAGGTAAATATTTTTCAAATTTATCAAATAAAAAAACAATTGTTAGTTTTTTTTCTAAAGCTAAATAGTTAACTGCCTCTTTAATTCCTTGAAAAAATACTAAATCATCGTTATATTTAACATGTTCTGCAAAAATTTCATGCACTTTGTCATGTTCTTCTTTTAAACCACGGTCTAGCAAAGAGTCCATAAGAGAAAGGAGAATAAACTTATATACATCGAAAAGAGAGCGGTTTTTTACTTCGGAAAAATCCATATAAGCAAAATGCAGATGCTTTTGGTTTTCGCCAAGATGTTTTTCTCGCACACTTCGGTTATAGGAAAGCAAATTAAGGACATTTGATCGTCCAGTCCCCGGAAAAGAGATAAGTTGGCAGGAATTACCATTTCTAATAAAACCTAAAATCTTTTCTATTTCGTTAAATCGGGAATCACCTGGATATAAAGATTCAAAATGTTTTGGTTCCATACATACAATCATTATAGACGATCGTGAATAAATTATAAATCTTCCCTACCTGTTGCATTTTATTATAACTTTGGTCTACGATTAAAGTGTGAAGAAACTCTTGTTGTTTGTTTTTTTTATATTTTTTTTAAGTTTCCAAACTGCCTACGCCGCAGAGCCCTGGGACACAACAGGAGAAGTACATGTAACCGCTAATCCTAATCTTGTTAAAGCAGGTGAATCCGTAGGAATTGATATTACAGATTTGCCAATAGCTAGAGATAAAACCTATACGAATAATCTTTATCTAACAATTTACGATTATTCTGCTAATCCAGTTAAGGAAATCTTAAAAGGGACAATTTCAACTGATACAAGTTCTTGCAAAGAAACTCCTGGATTTACTGGGGATTGGAAAATTGACAGCTGCAGTCAACAAGAAAATAAAAGATTACACGTTATTATAACAGTAAAAACAGACAATCTTGCAAAAGAGAGAGACACTGTGTATCAGGTTTGGCTTGCGGGAGCACAAGCAGGAAAACCTTCTTTTACGGTTACCACTACTTCTCAATCGACAGCTCCATTTACGATAACCAGTGTTACCCCTGATCCAATATCTCCTAATCAACAAATTACCATCAAGTTAAACAATACCATTAAAGGAACATATAAGTATGAATTTCAGGGAGATATGAGTACCTGGTCTGGAAAACAAAAAACATACGAGGCTGAATGTAACTTAGGGAGCTGCGTAATAACAGAAAGCTCACCGGGATATTATGGTCTTTTTGATTCTGGATTTTATAATCCAACAAATCCTAATGTAGTACTAACTATTACAGATCCCAACAACCAGAAAGCATCAATCACCCTTAATTACCAAGCCAAGTACGATCCTCTTGAGGAGCCAAAAGGGCAACCACCGGCTCCTTGCGGCGAACCAGATTCTTCGGGAACTTTTAGCTGTCTAACCGGCTTTGGAATACCCATAAGCACCAATCCTCAGGACTTTGTCAAAGCTATATTTCAGATCATTCTTAGCATTTCCGGCGGAATCGCTTTGCTCTTGGTTATCTTTTCGGGGTACAGAATGGTAATGTCCCGTGGCAATCCCGAAAAAATCCAGGAAGCACGGGATAGGCTTACTTCGGCAATTGTAGGACTCTTGTTTATTATTTTCTCACTTGTTATATTACAAATAATAGGAGTTGATATTTTGCATATTCCTCAATTTAAGTAATGATGAAAACGCTTGCACTTACGATAAAAAATAATGGTCAGGATTGGATCATTACTCCCCCAAAAGGAGTACCGGGCGGAG
>Ga0100403_1000269_pt1 | contig 48449 bp, 47 predicted proteins | sample CryGeymet201501t_FD_83663 | JGI IMG/M metagenome (GOLD analysis project Ga0100403, IMG submission 83663) | Groundwater microbial communities from Crystal Geyser aquifers in Utah, USA - Crystal Geyser metaG 2015-01t | ecosystem: Environmental > Aquatic > Deep subsurface > Groundwater | place...
AAAGCTACCTTCGCTTTGAGTGTTGGTGGAAACACTTTGCGTGGACCATTTTGCATATATTTTGGATCTTAAACCATTGAGCAAATTCTGGGGTACACTATACTCGCAACAACTAACCGCACAGTGTCCGAAATCAATCAGCGCAAACTTGACTCGCTACGTGCGGATGCCCACGAGTACGAGGCGGAAGTAAGCGGCAAGCTCGAAGAGTCTGCATTCCCAACAGACAAAGTGCTGCAGCTGAAAAAAGGCGCACAAATAATGATGCTCAAAAATGATAGAGACAAACGCTGGGTCAATGGTAGCTTGGGTACCATCCACAGTATTTCACCAAGCAACATCAAGGTAAATTTGGACGATATTGTGTATACCGTCCGACCAGAAACTTGGAGCAAAATAAAGTACACCTACGACCAAAGAGAAAATAAGATAAAGGAAGAAGTTATCAGCACCTTTACCCAATACCCGCTACGCTTGGCCTGGGCTATCACCATTCATAAATCTCAGGGCCAAACTTACTCAAATGCGATCATCGACCTAGGAAGAGGTGCCTTTGCCCATGGCCAAACCTATGTTGCACTCAGTCGTTGCGTCTCACTGGACTCGGTTTATTTGAGCAGAGAAGTTTCATCACGTGACATTATTGTGGACAAGTCTGTTATTGCCTTTATGAAAGGTCTTTAGCAGCTTGAGCTTGCAATGCCAATTTAAGCGCACCATGTACCGGTGGTTTGTTGGGAAATACAACCCTAATTTGTGAGTACTTTTTCTGTAACTGTGCTATTAATGGCTCTTTAATCTCCGGCAACTCCACAACCGAACCAGACAAGACGCAATCAAAGGCTGTGTCTGCAATTTGCAACCGAGTGGTAACAGCGACAATATGATTCAATAAATCAATGACTGCCTTGTTCAAAATTCGCTGCGCCACAACATCTTGCTGTTCTGAGGCTGTAGTACAAAGCTTGGAAAGCTGAGCTATCTCATTTTTTGGTAGGGGAGGAGAGTACACTTTTGACTTCAGGTCGCAGATGCTTGCAATTGAGAAATGCTCGCAGACCAATTGTTCAAGAATCGAACGCTCGGTTCTCCCATCAAAACTTTTGACCGCTTCTCGCAGTACCTGTCGACCTATAGCATAACCAGAGCCTTGATCTGCCAACAAGTAATCAGCGCCACCCGCGTTAGCAGTCTGGCCAATTGCATTTTTGCCATAACAATTGGAGCCAGTACCAGAGATAAGAACGATTGCTTGTGGGGCATCGGAACCATTTTCGAGTGCAATCACTGCATCATTTACCAAAATAAAATTTTCGACTGCAAATTGTTCCAAAACAGCATTAAGTGTGCTGTACGCCAAATCATAATCGGCTGAACTATCCATACCTGCCAAACCCATAGCTGCATGGGTTATTTGTGTATCAACAGGAAACTGCTCTGTTGCCTGCCGGATAGCTTCGCGCAAACTAAAGCTCGCTGCACCAACTGAAGTGCTCGTCAGATTGGTCGGACCAGATATGCCGCTCCCAAAAATTGTACCATTGGTATCAGCGCAAACTACGTTTGTCTTGGTGCCACCTCCATCGATAGCAAGAACGTATGACATATTATAATTCGTGAATCAAGCTAGGATCAGCCGGATTCTGCAACTCGAGCCTGCGCTCGAGATATGTAAGTACGGTTTCAATATATACCGAGTGACTCCAAACCAACGGCGTCGCTGATAACGAACTACCATCATACGGATCGAGCTGTTCAGCCAAAATACCAGAGTTGTATCTATGCTCAATCACCCAATCCATGTTGACAAGCAAAGCATCAAGATCTTCTATTTGCGTATCTGGGTGCAACATTGCTCGCTGCATTTCCCACAACGTCGTGATAAACCAAGGGTTTGAAAGATCTTTTGATCTAAAATAATTATCTCGTTCATAACGAATATAACCACCAACCTTGGCCGGATTTAGTAGTCGCTTTCGCACTTGCTCGGCTGTCTTGTGTAGCAGCGGATCCCGTGCATCAAGCATACCAAAATACCAAAGTCCAAAAAGCGAGCTTGAGTCGATTGTTTCATCGAGCACGACTCGACCTGCTTTCATCCGGGCCAATCGCACAAACGCTTGCTGCTTTTTACTATACAAATGATCAATTGTCGCCTTTTTTATTTCTTGCGCTGCTTTGCGATACGCCCGCATGTGATTTCGCTTATCAAGCAACTCAGAAAACTTTGCTGCCGCCTGCAGACCACCATAAACCGCAGCACAAGTGTACGTAGAGATACCTATTTTTTCTTCCCACAAGTCGTATGAAGGTAGAGGCAGCGAAGTTTCGTCGTCTCGGAATCGAACAAGAAAAGTGGCAATTTTTTCGATAAGTGGCTTGTATAAATCTTCAATGAACTCCAGATCTTTGCTTGCTTCATAGTACCGCCAGAGAGCTACCAAAACGCTCGCGCTCTCGTCTTCCTGAATAGGCAATTGAAGAATTTTGTCTTTAAGCCACTCACTTTGTGATGTTGCCGCATGCCAAGTAGAGCCTAAACTCTCGTCAGAGCGATAGCGGTGATGAAGATATCCATCCTCATGCAACACATTCTGGCAAAAAGTAAAAAATGATTTAGTTGTTTCTGCGTAACCAGCCTTGCACATAGTCATAACAATAAAAGCAGCGTCGCGCGGCCACATGTAGCTGTAATCATCTTTGCCATACTCCATCATCGCGCTGTCTGCAGAAGCGATGATGCTCCCACGATTGTCCATGTGACAACGCAAAATAAAAAGAGACGTATCAAAAAGACGCTGTTGCGCCTTACTCAGTCCAGCCAAATCATGGCGTCGGGTTTTGAGCCAAGCATGCCAGTACGACTCGGTAGAGTGAATCATAGAAGCTGGTGTCTTGCGAAGTACCAACTCATTGAGGTCATAGGCAGCATTGAGTGACTCTTCTGCACTAATCCAGTAGTACAGGCGAGCCTTCTTTTCTGGTTCGCACGAAAGCGAAAAGCGAATAACCGAGTCTACCGATCCATGTTCGACTGCATTCTTGCTCAACACACCATCCTCGGCATCTTTGTATGTTCCTTCTTTACCTTCGAACGCATAAGCGCCAACTGAGTAATCGTCGATTGCTGTGCCTACTGCTGTCCGACCATTGACGATGAACACGCGTCGACCTTTGTAATGAACGACCGCATTGTGCGTAGGGTCATAAAACGCGGTATTGCGTTTTTTACTTTCACTAATTGAAAAAACTTGCTGAAAAAAGACGCGAAAATCTCGCTGGTGATCTGCGTGGTTGTAAATATCAACTTGTCGTAAAAAAACGGTTGTTTCGTTGTACACCGCATCCTCCATCACAATTGTTAGCGCCAACGATTCATTTTTGCAGACAAGATATCCCACCATTGTTTCTGGCTTATACCCGATGGTAATATCCCAAGTGTCGTCATCCAACCAAGAAAACTGATTGTCAACCCAAACGCCAATCCTGTGCTTTTCTCCCAAAACTTGATTTTCTAATCCTACATACGGGTAGTACAAATCGCGCACAAAACCGTGTGAGTCGAGACAAACCACAAATTTTCCATTACCAAGTGTTAGGGCGCGCGCCACAATACCTCCTTAAAAAATACTTCAGTAGCTTCAGCAGCCTCTAGTGTAGCAATTTACTTGAGAGACTGACAAGATCTATTCTAGAGATTCTCGCAGGTGCGCTAGTACAACAGCATACTGACGATAAGCCTCAAATGGCGTATCGTATGGACTAAAATAAGCGTGAACATCGCCATCCGCAGACCACTTAGTACACATATAATAAAAGTGATCGCTCGTCTGCAGCAATCGCCAGTTGGCAAGTATGTTTTCATCTCTAGATTTCTTTACTTTTTCCTCGAGAGAATACAAAATATTGAGTGTATCTAGTTGAAATGCGTTGCCCGTCCAAGCTGTCAAGTCTCTATCAACATCCGCCCATGATATCGGTTCAGGTACATCATAAGTTCCAACAGACGTTCGTTGTATTGCAACGCTTGGGGTTACAAAACGATGTTTTTTGTTAGCTAGAGAACTGGATACAAATTTTTGAAAGAACTCAAAAATACCAGTTTCCTGCCATTGGTGCTCACCAAATGTCTCGAAATCCATAAATAGATTGATACAATCACTCGAAGAGTATGACTCAAACCACTCCAAATACCGCTCAACAGTCAGTGGGTACCATTGCCAGTTGCGATCAGAAAAACGAAAAGCAACATCATCCGAAAGCTGTGCTTGCTTGAGGAGTAGCGGGAGACAATCCTTTGTGGCACTCTCGTAAACTTGTGTTGGTGGGCGATCACCTAAATATCTTGGTACAGCCTCTGTCAACATGCCAGCAAACCCAAAAGCTGCAACTTGCTCAGCAATATTATTTGAGTAGATCAACTCAGTATTACGAAAAATGCGTGGAGCAATGCCAAACAATTTTTTGATACATTCTTGGTGTAGTGCCACTTGCATCGCAAACTCCTGGTGAGAATACAAACTCGCCAAGCTGTGGTAGTACGTTTCTGCCAAGAATTCTACTCTGCCTGAATTGCAGAGCTGTTGTAGCAGAGTAATAATTTCTGGCTCATACTCTTGTGCTTGCTCAATAAATACACCAGACAAGGAGAGGGCAAAGGTAAAGTTCGGCTCAAACGCCAGCAATTTTTTGAGCAAACCCAACATTGGATAGTATGACTTTTTGGCAACTTTTGAGAAAATAACTTGATTTTCATCACCACTTGCAAGCGAAAAAAAACTTGGAACTTTTGAGCCGAGCATGGTTAGAGGCACAGCTGCCAATCGCCGTGGCTGATGCAGCTCAAAATACAAACAGATTTGAGCCATTATGCTCCCAAGAAGGCAGTTCTGTACACTTGCTTTACCCTATCAGCCGCTCGCTCCCAAGTAGCTTTTGCAATATCTGTTTGCTGTTTTACGACCTGTGTCTGCTGTGTTTGTTGATCGGTGAGAAGTCCTACTACTTGTTTTGTCATCAATTTGATGTCCCAAAAATCAGCCACGAGCGCGCTTGGTAGTGTCTCGCTGACGCCAGATTGTTTTGAGATAATAACCGGCGTATTTCGCTGTGCAGCCTCAAGCGCCACCAAACCAAATGGCTCCGATATTGACGGCATAATAAAAACATCAGATCTATCAAGAAGTAACTCTCGCTGTGCATCCCGCACAAAACCAGAGAATAATACTGACGCTGTCAGCTGCTTATCTGCCACCCGCCAAAGCAACTCGTGATATAAGTCGCCGTCTCCTGCCATGACAAACAACGCATGAGGAATCTGTCTCAACACACTCTGCGCTAATAAGAGAAAGAACTCGGTACCTTTCTGCATAGTTAGTCTACCCATAAAGGTGATAACTGGTCGTTTGGTTTTGAAAGGAGATTCAGTAGCAGGCAACAATGGTAATTGTTGTGTAATACCATTATGAACTACAGAAATCTTGTCTCTTGGCACACCATACTTGGTGATTAATAATTCTTTGGTGTAGTAACTAACTGCAATCACTCTGGTAGCTGCTTGTAGTCCTTCGTACTCTGTCTGATGGATAAAAGTACTACCGCCCCCCATGGGGATTCTGTCGTACTCTGTCGAGTGAATATGAGCAACAAATGGCTTTTCCATCTGTTTTGCTGCCTTGTGAGCAGCCGGAAATGACATCCAGTCATGAGCATGAATCACGTCGCTTGTGCGGTGCAACAAAGCCTGGTCAACTACTTTTTCACTATATTCAGCCACTTGTGCTTCCAACGAAGACTGAGGAGCAAGTCTCAAATTTCCTGTCTGGTATGCCAAAAATGGCGGTTGCTTTTTATCGAGTGCGACGCTCAAGTCACAGTCCAAAATACGCATATGGCTCGCGCCATAATTACTTTTGTACGGTAGCGTAAAGTAGATTTGTGTGTTTTGCTCAGAGAGAGCTTGGGTTAGGCCTTGACAGGCAACACCCAAACCACCACTGTTGTGTGGTGGATACTCCCAGCCGACCATAAACACACCAGTTGGCGATGTTTGCATAGTACTCACCCTACAGTGTACTCGACAAAACACCGTGAGCGCAACTAGCTCCTTGTACCAATTGTGCGCTACACTTGTTACTGCTGATGTCGTACACAAAAAAAGATTTAGCAGCCCAAGCTCGCGAAATTCGCCGTCATATCATGATTATGCTCGAACATGCCGGATCTGGCCACAGTGCGGGCGCACTTGGTATGACAGATGTTTTCGTCACTCTGTATTTTGACAAACTAAAACACGATCCAAAAAATCCTGATTGGGTAGAACGTGATAGGGTTATTCTCTCAAACGGTCATATTTGTCCTGTTTTATACGCCACACTGGCAAGTGCTGGCTACTTTCCTCCAAGTGCATTACAAACACTACGTAAATTTGAGTCGCCGCTTCAAGGTCACCCGCACCGCGGCGCACTCCCTGGTGTAGAGAACTCAAGCGGACCACTCGGACAGGGATTGTCTATTGCTGCTGGCTTAGCATACGGACTCAAGTTTGACGAGCTCAATAATCGTGTCTATTGCCTAATGAGCGACGGCGAACACCAGGAGGGTCAGGTCTGGGAAAGTTATCTCTTTGCCGCAAAATATAACCTGCACAACCTCACTGTTTTGATCGACCGCAACCAAATACAGATTGAAGGTTTTACCGAAGCTGTCATGCCACTCGAGTCGCTACACGACAAGATTGTCAGCTTTAACTGGCAAGTACTCGAAATTGACGGTCATGATTTGACTGCGATTGCCGAAGCTGTTCAGTATGCTCAAGAATATACGCTGCAACCAACTGCAATTATCTGCCACACCACACCAGGTAAAGGCGTAGCATTCATGGAAAATAAGCCAGAATGGCACGGCAAACCACCGAATACTCCAGAAGCACAGGAGGCACTGCAGCAATTACGAGAAGCACTTGGAGACAATTGGCGTGAGTAACAATCGAAGTTCTACTCGAGACGGCTTTGGTGATGCCATGATTGCGATCGGGGAGACAAATCAAAATGTTTTTGCACTTACCGCAGACCTAACCGAATCAGTTAGACTAGCAGCGTTTGAAAAAAACTTTCCAGAACGCTTTGTGCAAGTGGGAGTAGCCGAACAGCAGCTTGCAGGCATATCTGCCGGACTTGCACTAGCCGACAAAATTCCGGTGGCAGCAAGTTACGCTGCATTTCAGCCCGCCAATTCTTGGGGTGTTATTCGCACGAGTATTGCGCTACAAAACCTTAATGTCAAGCTTGTTGGTGCACATGCCGGACTTGCTACTGGACCCGACGGAGCCACACATCAATCACTCGAAGACATTGCACTCATGCGCGTTTTGCCTAACTTTACCGTTTTACAACCTGCAGACTACCAAGAAGCACGCGAAGCGACACAAGTTATGGTCCAACACACTGGTCCGACATATCTTCGGATAAGCAAGATTTCTGTACCTGCACTGCAGTTTCTAGAGCCGTTTGCAATCGGCAAAATGAGGACAATTCAGGCTGGTAGTGATATTACAATTATTGGTACTGGAGCCGTGTTTTCCGAGGTTCTGGCGGCAAACAAGCAATTGCAGGACGAAGGTATTTCTGTCAGAATTCTCAACTGTTCGAGTATCAAGCCGCTTGATGTCGCGACCATCCTAACTGCTGCTCGAGAAACGACAGGTATTATTACGATTGAAGATCACCAAATAGCGGGGGGTATGGGGTCAGCAATTGCTGAAGTACTTGCAGCTACAACACTTGGCAAACCATGCATTCGACTTGGGGTGCAAGATATGTTTGGCGAATCAGGCCAACAGCCAGAGCTCTATAAAAAGTTTAAAATTTCCGCCCAAGCAATCACAGAAACTGCCGCGCGCATCTTGGCAAAGAAGTACTAGTCGGCATACACTAGATATATGCTGTTCGATAATAATCAAGTTGCAATAATTGGTTGTGGCAAAGTCGGCATGACCGCTGCCTACTCAATCCTGCACGCCGGCCTTGTCAATAAACTTGTCTTGTTTGGACGCTCCAAAGATAAACTCAAGGGTGAACAACTCGATCTCGAGCATGCGCTAAGCTTCCTACCATCAGCTCGAATACTTGCGAGCGAAAACTGGCACGATCTCGCCGATAGCGACATTATTATTTATGCAGCTGGCGTCGCTCAAAAACCTGGTCAAACAAGACTGGACCTCGTCGATGCAAACGTCAAAATTCTCGAAACCATGCTACCAAACATACTTCGTCACGCCCCAAATGCTGTTATGCTTATAGTTGCCAATCCGGTCGACATTCTCACTTACAAAGCTTATCAAATTGCCGGCTGGCCCAAGGGGAGAATTTTCGGCTCGGGCACAGCACTCGATACAGCACGATTCCGCTTTCACCTCTCACAGTTTTTACACCTCAATCCCAAGAGTATTCATAGCTATATTCTCGGCGAACATGGTGATCACTCATTTCCAGTAATCTCAAGTGCGACCGTTGGTGGACAACCACTAGCAAATTTGAGCAACTTTAGCGAAAGCAAGGCGCTGCAAGCCTACGAAAAATCACGCGACGCAGCCTATAAAATTATTGAAAGCAAAGGAGCAACCTACTACGGAATAGGAACTGTGATTTCTCATATTGTCAGTAATCTCCTCAGAGACTCGCGCGCAGTACTCCCACTCTCAATTCCGCTGCACCAATATCACGGTCATTCTGGTATTGCACTCAGCGTACCGTGCGTACTGGGTAGGGCAGGGGTACAAGAAACACTCGAAGCCAAGTTTGACTGGAAAGAAAAACAACAACTCGAAAGGGCCGTCACAACTCTAAAGCAGTATCTCTAGATTTTGACGATGGCTGACATGTTGGACAAAAATATGTTCCACGCCCACCAAGCTTTATTTTTTTAATTTTTGTTCTGCATGTTTGACACAGTTTTCCATCTCTGCCATACACCCGAGTAATATCTTGATACGTACCTGCAAAACCGTCGATGTGTCGAAAACTATGAATTGTCGCATCTTGGTGTGCAATACCAAGATAAATCACTTCTTGCAATGCTACCAATACTGCATCTGATTCGGGACGAGAAAGCGAGTTTGCCAACCGAGCGGGATGTAACTTACTTAAGTGCAAAGCGTCATTAGCATAAATATTACCGACTCCTGCTGCAACTGATTGATCCATCACGACTATTTTAATCGGTCGTCTGGTTTGCTGTAATTTGCCGAAAAAATACTCAGAACTTATTTCTGGCGAAATCACATCGGGTGCGAAGACCTTAAGTTCTTGTTGTAACTGCAACTTACTCACCACTTTTATCCAACCAAACAATCGCATGTCATTAAAAAAAACTCGAGAATTACCAGAAAATTCTAGTATTGCTCGGGTGTGCTTGCTTGGCAAATCTGCAATCCAATCGGCTGTGGGGTGCCCGCCTCCCAGTCGCATTTTTTCATCTTGATACAAAACTTGTCCCGTCATCTTAAGATGTATTAGGAGCGAATTGCCATTATCGAAATGAATGAGTAACAACTTCGCTCTTCGCAGTACCTTGGTTACGCACGCCGATTCAACCAAGGTTGTGCTTCCTCGCACACACTTCTGGTGGAGTACAACTATCTTCTGCAGCTTTTTTGTCAATAAATGTGGTGCAATTCGCCTGGCGATAGTCTCAACTTCGGGTAATTCTGGCATCACTTCAAGAGAGTATACCCGTTCGACCGTATTCTTGCTATAATCCACCACCGCGTGGGTCCGTAGCTCAGTTGGTTAGAGCAGGAGCCTTTTAAGCTCTGTGTCCTGGGTTCGAGTCCCAGCGGACTCACCCTTGATTTCCAGCCTGGCTCCAATGGTATACTAACGGGTGATGCTCAATACACAAAAATTACTCTACATTCTGCCGGATGTGGCCTACATTGCAGAGCTGCTTCCGACCAAAAAACCACACGCTTTCTCCATTCACGCCTTCCGACAGATCAATGGCACCTTTCTTGATGACAATGAATTCATTTCCGAACACGTCTTCAAGCTATTTGCCAAACTCGATGAAAATGAGTCGTACACACTTGTGCTGCCAGATTTTTTGTTTACCAATACTATTGTCAATGTTGAGGAAACCTCCGACGCTAAAATTAAACAGTACCTCAGAACTACCTTGCTACCGCAATTGACACTCGACTCCAAAACACACCTTATAGAAACTTTTGTTCTAACCGAACTAAAGGGCAGCGCACGCGTCCAGCTCTCTGCTATTGAACACTCTGTCTTGGCTCCAATTAGAGTTGGCGCGCACGCGGCAAAAGTGAGTATAATTTCTATCTCGCCTCTCAGTTGGGCAATTAAGTCTATCGTCTCCCTCGAGCCAGCTATTACTGTGTTGCAAATCGGCAACACACTACATAGTGCACTCCAGTATATCGGTGTCGACCAGACGATGCAGACCACGGTAGCAGAAACTGAAGTCATCGCAGAAACTATCAAAACACTCAAGGGTGCCGAACCAAACATCCAGACTATCTACTTACTCACAAATGACTTAGTCGAGAAACGACTAGCAGAGCTACTCTCTGGCACCATACCGCTCCAGCAACTCAGCACTCTCTCCGATGACGCAGAAAAAATGCCATCATATGTACGACAAATTATTGAGTCAAGCATGCGAACTTTTTCAATTGAGGACTATCCAGTACCAAAATTCTCTCTTGCTCCAGCTACAGAAGCAGAGATTGCCTCGTATAAAGCACAATTGGCTGCCGTGCCAAAAGGAGAAACCATGCCTGCCGAAGATCTGCCAAAGCCAACAAAACAAGCCGAACTACCCGAACCAAACCAAAAACAACTCGAATCTAGTACAGAAACTTCAGCTGTGACCGAGGCACCAACTGTCGAAGAAGTTGAAAATGACGATATGCCAGAATCAGTCACTGAGTCAAAAATTGAACCAAAAAAAGAGATGCTACCAGAGCTTGAAATCAATATTTCACAGTTTACACCAAATAAAGAACCTGATAAAACTGACGTAGAATCGAGCAATATGCCAGAAACTGAAACTAAACCAATCATCAAAAATAAACAAACAGCAGCGCCAATGCTCAAAATGGTATTTATCACCATTGCAGCGTTCGCAGTTACGGTCGCAGTCGGAATCGGCGTCGGCCTCTTGTTCCTCAAATTCTCTGGCAACTCACAACCAGAAACAAGTCCTGTTGTAGTGGTCGAAGAGCCTGTTGCGACGCCTGAGCCCACAATTACTCCTGCGGAAGAGGCCTCCCCTGCAGCTGCTATTAATACTAAGCAGCTCAAGGTTCTTGTCGTCAACGCTACCACCAAAGCTGGTTATGCCGGGACAATAAAAACACAACTAACCAAAGCAGACTTCGCCGATGTTTCGGCGGGCAATGCTAAGGGGACATATGATGAAGAAGGCACATTTGTCCTACTGTCTGATGCATACAAAGGAAATGCCGAGTTGATTGATTTGGTTGAAAGCGCGACAGATTTAACCGTCTCAGAGCTGGAAAATAAAGACACAGAAGACCCAGCAGGTGCTTATGATATAGTCCTGGTCCTAGCAGAATAACCAAGGTTAGTGGTTGTCAACATCGAGAGAGTCGGTATAATCCTGCCTTGTGTTGTGCGTAATTACTACATAATGAAAATGTAATTTATGGTGGCCGACAACATTCACATTTCACTTTCAGCTGAAACCATTTTTTATATTGGTGGAATTGCTATAACCAACTCGATGTTCACGACCTCTGTCGTCAGTCTTCTGTTGCTATTGATCGCAGTCATAGCAAATCGCAAAATCGCTCCAACTTCTCGACCCACTGGCTTACAAAATGTGATGGAATGGGTGGTTGAAGCACTGTTTAATCTAGTTCACTCAATTACACACGATCTCAAAAAAACTCATCGGTTTTTTCCTCTAGTTGCCACGTTTTTTCTCTTTATTTTACTCAATAACTGGTTCGGCTTATTGCCGGGGGTCGGTACAATTTTAAAATCAGAAAAACAACATGAAGTTGTCACCGCAGCCAAACCAGAGTTAGACTCACACGATCAGCCAATTGCCTTAGAAGAAAAACTTGAGTCTGCGGTGCCACTTTTTCGCGCTGGTACTGCCGATCTCAATACCACGCTTGCGCTTGCCGTCATCTCAATTCTCGCTACACAGCTGTATGGTGCGCACGCTCTGAAACTATCATATTTCAAGAAATTTTTTGATTTTAGTACTCCAATTATGTTTTTTGTAGGAATACTTGAGTTAATTTCTGAGTTTGCCAAGACAATCTCGTTCGCGTTTCGTCTATTTGGCAATATATTTGCTGGTGAAGTACTTTTGGTCGTCATCGCAGCTCTCCTGCCACTTGGTGTCCCGTTGCCGTTTTATGGTCTAGAACTATTTGTTGGATTCATTCAGGCCCTAGTATTTTCTATGCTCTCACTAGTATTTTTTAACATGGCTACAATGAGCCATGAGGAACATTGAGGAGGATTTATGACGACAGATTTCGCCGTCGCTTTTGTAATGGGTCTTGGGACCATCGGACCAGCAGTTGCTATTGGGATGCTGGTATCAAAAGGCTTAGAAGCTATTGGCCGCAATCCAGAAGCTGCCAGTAAAATCCAGACAAACATGATTTTGGGTATCGCCTTTGCAGAAGCGATCGCAATTTATGCGTTGGTGGTAGCTCTTATTCTCAAGTTTGTCTAAAGCAGACAGACAACAAGAAGGGTATTCATGAATATACAGTTAGCACAACTCTTGTACCAAGCAATCAACTTTTTGATTGTGCTTGGCGCGCTCTCGTATTTGCTTTACAAGCCAATCTTGAAAATTTTTGCAGAACGATCAAAAAGGATTGAAGAGGGACAAAAAGCAGCACAAAATGCGCTGCAAGAACAAGAAAAGATTGAGGAATTGAAGAAAAGCTCAAAAACAAAAATTGAGAAAGAGCGAGAAAAAATCCTCAAAGAAGCTACGATAAGTGCCAAAGAACAAGCTGCAGAAATTATTGCCGCTGCTACCAAGCAGGCTGAAAACGAAATTTCTCGACTCAAACAGCAGTGGAAAACCCAACAACAAAAAGATCGCGCGGCAATGGAAGCCCAGTTGGTAGAGCTTGTTTTGGCCACAACCACCAAAGTGCTCGGCTCACAACTTAGTAACAAAGATCACCATGCCCTGATTGCAAAAGAATTACAGTCAATTGCTACAGCATAAAAGTAATATGAGCAAAAACAAAGCGGTAACCATCGTCAGCCCGCAAGCAGTATCAGACGCACAAAAGAAAAGCCTTGTCGCTCTTCTACAGCAAAAAGTGGGTAAAGTAACTCCAAAATTCTTGGTTGACCCCGCTATTATTGGTGGTTTAACGATAACAATCGACGGGCAAACAATCGACGGCAGTATTATCGGTGAAATCAAAAAATTACACTCACAACTCCCAATTGTATCAGTGGTAACTGCGGTAGAACTGACAACGGCTGAGCGCAAAAAAATCGAAGAGATTGTAGATAAAAAAGTTGGACCAGCTGAGTACAACATTGTTGTCGATCCAAGCGTGCTTGGGGGCATAAAAATTGTTTTGGACAACCAAGAGTATGACGGCACACTCAAAGGCAAGTTGCAAACTTTGCGGCAAGTGTTGCTCAAAAAAATAGCAACCTAAGAAAGTAGCGTATGAAGAAGCAAGACCAATTACAAGCCCTACTCGGCGAGCTCATTGCTGGGGCAAATATTACCACCACACCAGAGTCAGTTGGGACAATTATGTCCTTTGGTGATGGCGTTATTCGAGTCAGAGGACTCGACGCAGTTCAGGCTGGTGAATTAGTCGATATTGGCGAAGGTCAATTTGGCCTTGCCTTGAGTCTCGAAAAAGAACAAACGGCTATTGTTGCACTTGGCTCTGCAAGCCATATCAGCACCGGTCAAACCGTAAAACGTACTGGTCAAATCCTTTCCATTCCAGTCTCTGACGATATTATTGGTAGAACAGTCAATCCACTCGGCACCTTGCTCGACGGTGGCAAAACATTGACCAAAACTAAAAATATGGTGTTAGAAAAAATAGCCCCTGGCGTCATGGCACGACAATCTGTTTCTGTCCCACTCCAGACTGGGATTAAAGCAATTGACGCAATGATACCTATCGGGCGAGGACAGCGTGAATTAATTATTGGCGATCGGGCGACAGGCAAAACTGCCGTTGCACTTGGCACAATCCTTAATCAAGCGGATCAAAATGTAACCTGCGTCTACGTTTGTATTGGTCAAAAAAGATCCAACCTTGCTCAAATTACCGCCACACTCAGAACAGCTGGCGCAATGGAATACACCACTATCGTGGCCGCGACAGCTTCTGATACAGCCGCTGAGCAATTTCTTGCTCCGTACGCAGGCCAAGCAATTGCGGAGTACTTTTTGGAACAAGGCCAAGATGTTTTAATTATTTTTGACGATCTCTCAAAACACGCACAAGCGTATCGAGAAATTTCTCTTCTACTTCGTCGACCATCTGGTCGTGAAGCCTATCCTGGTGATGTTTTCTACCTGCATTCGCGCTTACTTGAACGTGCATGTCGCTTAAATAAAAAGCATGGTGGAGGTTCAATCACAGCGCTACCAGTTATCGAGACGCAAGCTAATGATGTTTCTGCCTATATTCCTACCAACGTCATCTCGATTACTGACGGACAAATTTATCTCGAGGCTGACTTGTTTAACGCTGGCATGAAACCAGCTATCAACGTAGGTCTCTCCGTCTCTCGTGTTGGCTCGGCCGCCCAAATCAAACTTATGAAGCAAGTAGCTGGCACAATGAAGCTCGACTTAGCACAATATCGAGAGTTGCAAGCATTTGCACAGTTCAGCTCAGACCTCGACGAGAGAACAAAGCGGCAGCTTGCACGCGGTGGACGAGTCAATGCAGTACTCAAACAGGGTTGGGATACACCGCTCAAGGTAGAAGAACAAGCTGTGGTAATTTTTGCAGCTACCAGAGGACTGCTCGATACAGTTAGTGAAGAAAAAGTTCCAGAATGGGAGGCGGTGTTTATGACACACATGAAGTCTACTCACAAAAAATTACTTGAACAACTCGTTGCAGACGGAAAGTTTGAAGAAAAAACTGAGGCAAAGTTAGAATTAGTCATCAAGACATTTAACGAAACTCATTCAGAGTTTACGGCAAGCTAATTATGTCGAGCGCACGCCAAGTCACTAGTCGGATAAAATCAGCCAAGAATATTTCAAAAATTACCAAAGCAATGGAAATGGTTTCGGCAAGCAAAATGCGACGAGCGCAAGCTCAAGCTCTGAGATCTCGTCCCTACACACAGGCTGTAACTGATACATTGAGCACTCTAGCAAGAGAAAGCAATATAGCATTGCATCCGCTATTTACACAACACCAGGAGGGACAAGAGCTACTTGTCTGTCTTTCAACGGATCGTGGACTGTCTGGTAGCTTCAACCCAAATTTATTTCGAGAACTAACAAACTGGAAAAGAAATCACCCACAAGGCAAAATTGTTGCCATCGGCAAAAAAGCCGTGACTTTTTCTCAGTTTGCTGGCGTAAACTTGTACGCCCAGTTTACAGACATGCCCGACCCTATTTCGCTGGCAGACACTCTGCCAGTCACACGCTTGGTGCTTGAGGGCTACTTGCAAAGAGAGTTTTGCAACGCAACAATCCTCTTTATGGACTTCATCAACACGTTGTCACAAAAAGCAGTCTTACAACAACTACTGCCGCTCGATACCCAGGCGGTAGAAACAACACTATCACCAGCAATAAAAACAGAGTATCTCTTCGAACCATCAGCCTCAGAAATTCTCGACAAACTTATACCATTTTATGTTGAAAATGCCATATTTCAGGCATTTTTAGAAAGCAAAGCAAGTGAGCACTCAGCGCGTATGGTTGCCATGAAAAATGCGAGTGAAAACGCTCAAGCACTGCAAGAAGAACTACAATTGCTCTATAACAAGTCCCGTCAAGCAAGCATCACGAGCGAGCTGCTTGATATTACTACTGCAACATTAACACTCAATACGTAAAAAGGAAAATATGTCAAAACAAAAAAATCTTGGAAAAATTGTACAAATCACTGGCCCAGTCGTCGACGTTCAATTTGAAAATGAGCTTCCAGCTATCTATAACGCACTCACTCTAGAGAGAGATTCTGGCACCCTCTACTTCGAAGTCGAACAACAAATTTCTAGCCAAGAAGTTCGTTGCATCGCCCTTGGCTCAACTGACGGACTAACCAGAGGTATGGAAGTTGCTGATACTGGTGCTGCCATCACAGTTCCAATTGGCGAACAAACACTTGGCAGAATGTTTAATGTTGTCGGTGAAGTGATCGATGAAAAAGAGCCATTTGCACCCAAAATGACTGCGCCAATTCACCGCGCAGCTCCGGCACTCGTAGAGCAAGAGGCAACAACCGAAATTCTTGAAACTGGTATCAAGGTAATCGATTTGGTCGCTCCGTTTGCTAAGGGAGGTAAGGTCGGCGCGTTTGGGGGGGCTGGCGTCGGCAAGACAGTTATTATCCAAGAACTCATTCGCAATATTGCTGAAGAACACAAAGGTCACTCTGTTTTTGCTGGTGTTGGAGAGCGAACCAGAGAGGGCAATGATCTTTACAACGAAATGAAAGACTCTGGTGTGTTGGCCAGTACCGTGCTTTGTTTTGGTCAAATGAATGAACCGCCAGGAAATCGTCTGCGTGTAGCCTTGACTGCACTTACTATGGCCGAGTACTTTCGAGATCAAAAGCATGAAGATGTCTTATTTTTCTTAGATAACATCTTTCGTTTTAGCCAAGCTGGTGCCGAAGTGTCTGCAGTGCTTGGACGTATACCATCTGCAGTGGGATATCAACCAAATCTAGCGACGGAGATGGCAAGCCTTCAAGAACGCATTACCTCTACCAAAGATGGTTCTATTACCTCCATTCAGGCCATCTACGTTCCGGCAGATGACTATACAGATCCTGCACCTGCTACCACCTTTGCGCATATCGACTCAACGATTTCCCTCGATCGCAAGTTGGCAGAGCAAGCACTCTTTCCAGCCGTTGATCCGCTTTCTTCCTCGTCAAAGATTCTTGAACCAGATAAGGTTGGCAAAGATCACTACCAAGTTGCACGCGGCGTACAACAAGTGCTCCAGCGCTACAAAGAGCTGCAAGACATCATTGCAATCTTGGGCATTGATGAGCTAAGTGAAGAAGATAAGCTTGTTGTTTCAAGAGCACGCAAAATCCAACGCTTCCTCACACAACCGTTTTTTGTTGCCGAACAATTTACCAACGTGCCAGGTGCATATGTGCCAATTGGGGAAACTATTCGTGGCTTCAAAGAAATCCTCGACGGCAAACATGACTCACTACCTGAGCAGGCATTCTATCTAGTTGGCACTATTGACGAAGTGATCGAAAAAGCCAAGAAAATTTAGGAAACGACATGGCAACACTGCACCTACGAATCGTTTCTCAGGAAGAAGAGCTGGTAAACTGCCAAGCCGAACAGGTATCCGCTCCCTCAGAACATGGTGAGATTACTATTTTACCCGGTCATACTGCATTAGTTGCCAAGCTACAAGTCGGCGAACTAAACTACACCACAAAGCAAAAACAAGAAAGCATTGTTGTTTCGGCTGGGTTTTTGACTGTATCTCGAGAGAATGAAGTCATAGTAATCGTTGACTCTGCCGTCTCGGATCGAGATATCAGTTTGCAAAAAGCAGAAGCTGCAGTCAAAGCAGCACGAGAGTCGATCGTTTCAAGCGAAAAACAAGAAGAGCTTGTTAGAGCAGAAGCAGTGCTACGAAAAGCATTGTTAGAAATCAAGGTTGCCCAGAGAACAAAAAAGACAAAACTATAGATATAGTATTGTCAGATCCGAAAAAGCTATTATACTCAACGCGTATGAAGAACACAGCTACAGCAGTAGATCAGACTATAACGCTTACCAAAGCTGGTATGGCCGAGCTAAAAGAAGAACTACGCCAACTCATTGAAGAAAAGTTACCTGCAGTTATCGAACGTATCACAATCGCTCGAGAACACGGCGACCTCTCTGAAAATGCCGAGTACCATAGTGCTCGAGATGAGCAACAGTTGCTCCAGGCTAGAATAGATGAAATCGAAACAATTTTATCAAAATCTAAAATAGTAACCAACACCACAAGCCACACAACTGTCGGACTTGGGTCGACGGTGACGATTCAAAAAAAAGGTAGCAAAAAAACCAAAATAGTCACAGTTGTTGGAGAGTTTGAGGCCGAACCAGAACAGGGAAAAATTTCCAATGGTTCGCCGCTTGGTAAAGCCCTCATTGGCAAGAAAAAAGGTCAAAATGTGGCAGTAGAGGCACCTGCGGGGGAAATACTCTACACAATAATCGTCATAAAATAAAATAGAAATCAAAAAAAATGACCCCCCGCCGCAAGCGGGGTTTTTGATATAAAATACAAGGCAAAGATGAACACATTACAGCATTCAAATCACTGGGTAGATGCTCTGAGAGAAAAACTTGCTGACTGGCAAAAAAAGACAAAAACCACAAAGCTACACGTTGATGACATGAAAACTCCATCCGGACGAGTGCATACCGGTGCGCTACGAGGCGTAGTTTTACACGATTTAGTCGCCAAATCACTAGCTACCACAACAACTGAAATTACCAATACCTATATCTTTAATGACATGGATCCTATGGATGGCCTTCCAAGTTACTTACCTGCAGAAAAATTTGAGCCATACATGGGCGTACCGCTGTGCAAAATACCAGCACCCAGTATTGCAGAATCTGGCATCGACTTTTCGCACACTACCACGGCAGAAAAAAATCGATATGAAAATGCGAACAGCTTTGCAGAATTTTACGCCTTTGATTTTATTGATGCATTTCGTACCCTCGGCTGTTCGCAAAAAATAATCTGGAGTCATGAACTGTATGAATCGGGCAAAATGGATGCAGTAATAAAAACAGCCCTCGATTCAATAGGCAAAATAAGAAAAATTTACAAAGAAGTTGCGGAGTATGAGTTACCAGAAAATTGGTATCCATTTCAGGTTATTTGTCCTGAATGCGGCAAGGTTGGCACAACACTCACCACTGGATGGGATGGAAAAGAAGTCAGCTTTGAGTGTCAAGTGAATAAAGTCACCTGGGCTGCAGGTTGCGGTTATTCTGGCAATACTTCTCCCTTTGGAGGTACTGGCAAACTGCTCTGGAAGGTAGATTGGCCAGCGCACTGGGTGGCACTTGGCGTAACGGTAGAAGGCGCTGGCAAAGATCATACAAGCGCGGGCGGATCCCGAGATATGGCCAATGCCCTATGCAAGGAAGTGTTTGCTATTGAGTCTCCTTTTGACATTCCGTATGAATGGATTCTGATACGCGGTGCCAAAATGAGCTCAAGCAAAGGCGTCGGAACCTCGGCTCGCGAGTTTGTCCAACTCTTTCCGCCCACCATTGGTAGATTTCTCTTTGCAAGCAAAGACTACAACCAAGTTATTGACTTTGATCCTGCCTCACTGTCTATCCCAGATCTGTTTGACGAGTATGATCAAGCAGCGCGAATTTTTTGGGAAACCGAAGCAGGTGACAAACGACTCGGTCGTGCGTTTGAGCTCGCGCAAATTGAGAAAACACCAAAAGCACATTTTTTGCCAAGATTTCGTGATATTGCACTCTGGATGCAGCACCCAGAGATCGATCTGGTTAAACAATTTTCCGAAGTAGCAGGGTCGCCTCTGACCCCAAGTGAAATAGCAGTGTTAGAAAATAGAGTACTGTACGCCAAAAAATGGGTTATGCGCTACGCTCCAGAAGAATACCAGCTCATGCCAAAGGCAGAGTTGCCAAAAGAAGCAGCTTCGCTCAGCAGCGAGCAAATAGGATTTTTGCAAGGTGCGCTTGATTTACTCGAAGAAAAAGACTGGCAACCAGCTGATTTACAGCAGGCATTGTTTGAATTGGCAAAAGCAGGCCCTGGTGCACGTCAAGGTTTTCAGGCGATTTATTTAGCATTCTTGGGTAAAAAATCTGGCCCACGCGCAGCTTGGTTTTTGCTCTCGATTGATCCAGAGTTGAGAAAGAGTAGAATAAGACAACTTTCATAATCATGCCACTCCCAACCCGCCAACAATCAGAAAACCTGCTCAAAGAGTACATAAAAAATCCGGCATTACTCAACCACTGTCATATGGTTGCCGAAGCTATGGAAGCGTACGCCAAAACCCTTGGTGAGGATATCGAACTTTGGTATCAAGCTGGCCTACTACACGATCTAGATTGGGAGGCTTATCCTAACGAGCATCCAAATAAAGCGCTTAGCGAATTACTCGCTGAATACCCCACGAAACTGCTTGATGCTATTGCAGCACATGCGCCAGATCGAACTGGCAAGAAACCAGAATCTGTCATTGAATGCCATCTGTTTGCCTGTGATGAGCTTTCGGGCCTCATGCACGCTGTTTCGCTCATGCGGCCAGGTGGATTTAGCGATATGAAGGCAAAGTCAGTCAAGAAAAAAATCAAAGATAAGTCATTTGCAGCTAATGTTAGCCGAGATGACATTCGCCAAGGCTTTGAACTCATTGGCAAAACGCCAGACGAGCACATTACTTTTTTAATTAAAGTTTTTCAAAACAAGTAAGGAATTGTTATGTTGAGTATCCAGTACATTAGAGAAAATAAAGCTGAGATTATCGCGGCTTGTAAGCAAAAAAATCTCGACCCAAAGGTAGTTGCAGAAGTACTCTCTGTAAACACACTTCGCAAACAGCTGCAAAACGAAACAGACACCCTTCGCCAGCAAAGTAATATGATTGCTGAAGCGATCAAGCAGGCAGTTGGTTCCGGGCAAAAACCAACCACCAAACAAACTGAAGCAGGCAAGAAAATTAAAGACCAACTCAAAGAACTGGAACCAAAACTAAAGGAAGCAGAAGCGAGCTTCGCAGAAAAAATGCTGGAGATTCCAAACGTTCCAGCAGCCGATGTTCCAGTCGGGGCAGACGAGTCGGGAAATAAAGTAGTAAAAACAATTGGCAAGCCAAAGCAATTTGCATTCACGCCAAAACCACACCATGAGCTCATGGAACAAGCAGATATGCTCGATACTAGGCGAGCGGTTCGTATCGGCGGTTTTCGCTCATACTTTCTCAAAAATGATGGTGTACTCCTCGAACAAACACTACTGCAGTACGCTCTGAGAAAACTTGAAAACTTAGGTTTTACCCTCCTATCGGCACCAGTGCTCGTAAACGAAGAAACTATGTGGGGCACCGGCTACTTACCCTGGGGACAGGAAGATCATTACCTCACACAAGATAAGCAATTCTTGGCAGGCACGTCTGAGGTAGCCTTGACCGCCTTTCATACAGGAGAGCTGCTACGAGAGAAAGATCTGCCAATCAAGATGGCTGGCATTTCACCCTGTTTTCGCAGAGAAGTTGGCGCACACGGCAAGGATACTCAAGGCATTATTCGCGTCCATCAATTTAACAAAGTAGAGCAGGTAGTCTATACCGTGGCTGATGAAAACAAAACTCGAGAGTGGCATGAGCAAATGACTCACTTGAGCGAAGAGCTGCTAGCTGATCTTGAACTGCCATACCAAGTGCTACTCATGTGCACCGGAGATATGGGAGCGGGCCAGCGCAAAAAGTATGATATTGAGACTTGGTTTCCAGCCCAAAAAAAGTATCGAGAAACACACTCAGCAAGCTATTTTAACGACTTCCAGGCACGCAGGTTAGATATCAAGTATCAAGCAAGCGACGGCACAAAAAAATTTGTCTACACTCTCAATAACACCATGGCCGCATCACCTCGACTGCTCGCAGCTATTGTCGAGAACTACCAACAAAAAGATGGTTCGATAGTCATCCCCAAAGTATTACAAGCCATGATGGGCAAGAAACTCATCACTCCAGTTGCGCAGTAATTTGTTAGAATGCAAACTCCGATAGGAATCGTATGCTAGGTTTTTTTACTCGCTTATTTGACTCTAACCAAAAACAACTTGACAAGTACCAGACTATAGTTGAACAAATTAATGAACTTGAACCAGATATCAAAAAACTATCTGATTCAAAACTTGCAATCCAAACTAAAAAGTTCAAAAAAAACATCGAGACAGAACGAGAATCTGGCAAAGATGATGCCACGATTCTTCGCGAGCTTTTACCAGAGGTGTTTGCGACTGTCAGAGAAACATCTCGCCGAGTACTCGGCATGCGCCAGTTTGATGTCCAACTACTCGCTGGCATTGCCCTACACTATAGCTCTGTCACTGAACAAAAAACCGGTGAAGGCAAAACGCTGACAGTGGTAGCGCCACTTTACCTCAATGCGTTGCTCGAAAAAGGCGCACACCTTGTCACTGTCAATGACTACCTCGCAGAACTCGGCGCAGGCTGGATGGGACCAGTCTACTCATTCCTTGGCATGCAAACTGCAGTGATCGCTCACGAAAAATCAAGTTTCTATGACCCAACATTTGAGTCAGAAGAACGGGGCGATGAACGACTTGAGCACTTCAAACCTGTTTCGAGAAAAGAAGCCTATTTTGCAGATATAACCTACGGCACCAATAATGAGTTCGGCTTTGACTACCTTCGCGACAATATGGTGCAGTCACTCGATCAAATGGCACAACGACCAAACGACACTCATCATTATGCTATCGTTGACGAAGCAGATTCTATTCTTATTGATGAAGCTCGCACCCCGCTCATTATTTCTGCACCCGATAGCCAACCAACCAAAAAATACTACGAGTACTCGCAGATGGTAACGTCACTCGAAAAAGGTGCTGACTTTGCAATCGATGAAAAAGCCCGCAGCGTCACCCTGACTGATCTTGGGGTGAAACGAGTAGAACAAAAACTAGGAGTAAAAAACCTTTATGAAGAGAGTTTCGACACTATCCACCACATCGAAGCCGCCCTCAAAGCAAAAACTGTTTTTACTCGAGACAAAGACTATATTGTCAGAGATAAACAAGTAGTTATTGTCGATGAGCATACTGGCCGACTCATGTTTGGACGCCGCTATTCTGACGGACTGCATCAAGCAATTGAAGCCAAAGAAAATGTGCCAATCCAACAGGAGTCGAGAACCTTGGCGACCGTCACTATTCAAAACTACTTCCGCCAATACAAAAAACTTTCTGGCATGACAGGTACCGCAGTGACTGAGGCAGAAGAGTTCAAAAAAATATATGACATAGATGTCTTGGTTATACCTACCAATGTGCCAGTACGACGTGACGATAAGCCAGATATTGTCTACAAAACTGCTGCTGCCAAATACTCGGCAATCGCTGCAGAAGTAGAAGAGCTGCATAAGTCTGGACAACCAGTCTTAATCGGTACGCGCTCGATCGAACATAATGAAATTGTTGCGCAATTTCTTGCACGCAAAAAAATCCCTCATCAAGTCCTGAACGCCAAAAATCACGAACGTGAAGCCTTTATCATCGCCGATGCAGGCAAGGAAGGTGCTATCACTGTCGCGACCAACATTGCTGGACGCGGTGTCGATATTGTCCTTGGAGGCTCAAAACCTGAGCTCAAAGATTATCGCAAAAGCAAAAAGATAGGCAAACCAGCTGCAGCCGATCAAAAGCTTGCCAAAGAACTCAAGCTCGCTCCTTCTATAAATCCGGCACACTACAACTTAGCTGAGTATCAAAAGGCAGTTGCAACCTGGAAAAAATCGCATGATGCAGTCGTCAAATCTGGCGGTCTCTATATTCTTGGCACCGAACGCCATGAGTCGAGACGTATTGATAACCAGCTGCGAGGACGAGCGGGGCGACAGGGAGATCCGGGTGCGTCACAATTCTTTATTTCGCTCGAAGATGAGATTATGCGCATCTTTGGAGGCGAGCAAATCTCAAAAGTAATGGACTTCCTCAAAATTGAGGAGAACCAGCCGATCGAGCACTCGATGATTGGCAAATCAATTGAATCTGCTCAAGTCAAGGTTGAGGGTTTTTTCTTTGATCAGCGCAAGCGCCTCGTCGAATTTGACGATGTCATGAACAAACAGCGTGAGATTATTTATCAGAGAAGGCGTCGATTACTCGAGCAAGCTGATAATTTGCACCAAGAGATTTCTGGCTACGTATCTGATGAAGTCTCGAGCATTGTCTCGCTTCATGCGCCGCAACAATATACTGACAGTGAGTTTGGCGAATTGGTGCGCGAGTTCTCCAAGCTCATCCCCTTTGACACTGCCTCACAACAACAACTAGCCAAAGAACTGAGTAAAAAAAATACCACTGAAGAAATTATCGAGGAGTTAAGCAACCTAGCAAACAGGGCATATAAGACAAGAGAAAAACAGTTTGGTACCAAGCAGATGAGATTTCTTGAGCGAGTTATCTCGCTCACGACGCTTGACGAAAGATGGATGGATCACCTCGATGCTATGGAAGGCCTGCGGGATGGTATTTGGCTACGAGGTGACAAACAAACAGTTCTTTCTGAATATAAAAAGGAAGCCTTTAGCATGTTTTCGCAACTGGTAGGAAGCATCGAATCCACCATTGCAAGTCGTATTTTCCGCGTTCAACCACGAGACTCTACCACACAAAATGCGGTACCAACCCGAATGATCGAGCACAAGGATGACATCAACGAGTCACTCACCAAAGAAGTGGCTGATGCAGCCATACCAACACCAGCCGGCCAAACTACCTCTGGTAGTACCGGAGATTTAGCTGCGGCTCTTGGTTCGGCGAAGGCACAAGCAAAGCCTTTGCCCGGCTCAAAAAAAATTAAGATTGGTAGAAATGATCCTTGTCCTTGTGGCAGTGGGTTAAAATACAAAAAGTGCGGACTTATCCAAGCACAAGAGCATAGAGCATAAAGATATGAAAATTATCGCTGGTACGGCAAACCCTCAACTGGCAAACAAGGTAGCAACACAGTTGCAGTCGGAACTACTCTCGACAGACTGCACAAGTTTTCACAACGGTGAGCAAAAAATTTGTATCGACGCCAAAGTATCTGGCGAAACTATTGTAATAGTACAATCACTCAATCAACCAGTAGATAGTAATATTATTCAGTTACTCCTAATGGTAGATGCTACAGAACGCCTCGGAGCCAAACAAATTTTTGTTGTTATTCCCTGGCTTGGTTACTCACTGCAAGACAAAGTATTTCAGCCGGGTGAAGCCATAGCAGCCAAAGTCATTGCTGATGTTTTATCTCGACCGAGCATTGCTCGTATTTTTTTGGTTGATTTGCACAGTGCGAGCATCCCAGGTTTTTTCTCGGTACCAACTACACACCTTAGTATTCTCGACTTATTTGTCGCACACACAAGAGAAAATTTTGATCTCAAAAACTGCGTTGTCGTCAGCCCAGATTTTGGAGGCATCAAGCGTGCGCGTCAATTTGCCGATGAACTTGGTGTACCATTTGCAAACATTGATAAACGCCGCAACCTTAAGAGCGGTGAAGTGATGGTAGAAGCAATTCACGGAGTCGTAAAAGGTAAAATTTGTCTAACGTATGACGACGCTATAGTCTCGGGTAACACGGTGATCGAAACAACACAACTGCTGATGAAAAAAGGGGCTAAGGAAGTCAATATTTTTGCCACCCACGGCATTTTTGCACAAGGAACTGAGACAATTGTGCAAGAGTTTGGCCTGAATTCAATTGTCACCACCAACTCTGTGCAGCAAAAAAAACACGATACAAAAGTAAAAATCATAGATATTTCACCGCAAATTGCCGAAGCGGTTTCGCAGTTTGCTTAGATTAGAACTCGCTCGACTGGTAGAATAGAGCACAATGAAATACTCAAAATTATTTGGCAAAGCAACTTTCGACGAAAGCAAAGACTCAAAGTTTGCTAGCTACAACTTACTTATCAAGGGTGGATTCATTCGAGAATCAAGCGCCGGTAGATTTTTCTTCCTGCCGCTTGGCTGGCGTGTACACGAAAAAATGAAAGCAATTATCAAAGCGGAAATGGATAAAACAGGCGCACAAGAAATGCTTGTTCCTACACTACATCCGCTTGCTCTCTGGGAAGAAACAAATCGCACCAACTCAGTTGGCTTTGAACTCATGAAAGTTGAAGATAGAAACGGGTCAGCGTTTGCTCTTGGTGGCACAGCCGAAGAAATGTTTGTCGACATCGTCCGTAAGCTACGCCTTTCACACAAGGATTTGCCCGTTAATCTCTACCAGTTTTCTAATAAATTTCGAGACGAGTTACGAGCTCGGGGTGGACTTTTGCGCGTGCGTGAGTTTATCATGAAGGATGCTTACTCTTTTCATACATGTGAAGAAGATTTTCTGAGAGAATACAAAAATATGGCTGAAGCTTACAAACGCATGTATGAAAAAATGGGGCTTGAGGTACTCCAAGTTGCGGCCGACAACGGCTACATTGGCGGCGAATACTGTCATGAATTTCAGGTAGAATCTGAGCTTGGCGAAGGTCGCTTCTTTGTGTCGGCAGACGGTAAATACTCAGCACATGAGGACATTGCACAGTTCAAACGAGAAACAATAAACCCAGATGAAAAAATTCGAGCACTGCAAATTATTGAACAACCCAGTTGGGTTAAAACAATGGAAGACAACATAAAACACTATGGAAAAGATAAGTGCTACTTCCTCAAGAATGTCGTTTACAAAACACAAGAAGGTGATATTGTGATCGCTACAATCAGGGGAGACTTAGAAGTGAACGAAGTAAAACTTCTTCATGTCTTGAATAATAACACTAAAGAAATCTTTGTTTCACTGGAAGCGGCAACCATCGAAGATCTTGCTCTGCTTGGAACAAAACCAGGCTATGTTCATTCATGGGGACACAAATTTTTGAAACAAACAAAGACAAAGTCGGGAAAAAGAAATCGTCAGGTACTTTATGTTGCGGATCTTTCCCTGGGCACTGTTGTTAATTTTATCGGTGGACAAAAAGAGGACCGAACTGATTCCATCAATGTTAACTATGGAAAAGACTTTACTCATGATATCGAAGGTGACATTGCCATGGCCCAGCCAGGCTTTAAAACCAAAGATGGCAAAAGCACCCTAGTCGAAAAGCGCGGTATAGAAGTCGGCAACATTTTCCAACTCGGCTATCACTACTCAAAGAAGATGCAGAGCGCGACATTCACCAGTGAAACAGGTGAGCAAAAACCATTTTATATGGGTTGCTACGGCTTTGGGATCGGTCGCACAATGGCGACAGTGGTCGAGAAGCACCATGACGAGCATGGCATCATTTGGCCTGCGTCTATCGCCCCATATCAAGCACATTTAGTCTCACTTGCTGGCGTTGAAAATGAGGCTGCAGAGGTATTTGCAAAACTTCAAGCTGCTGGAGTAGAGGTGCTTTGGGATGATCGTTCAGAATCCGCTGGAGTTAAATTTTCCGACGCTGATCTACTCGGCATTCCACATCGACTAATCGTCTCAAAAAAGACTGATGGCAAGCTAGAGTGGAAAGCTCGAGGGAGTGATACTAGTCAACTAATTAGTTTTGAAGAAGTTTGCAATCGCTGCAAAAATACCTGAAAAATCTGCGTGAATTATTTAGGCTTATAACTAATTTTTTGTAAAGCAGCAAAAGTGTTATAGACCTCTAACTCAAGACATTTTCCTACTGTGTTTTTTCTATATCACGCCATATAGTACTCATACATTCCGGTGAGGAACAACCCACGACAACTGACCTGTTTCGCAAGAAATTTGGCTGTTGTGGTGGGTTTTCTGTTATACTCCAGACATGAAGAAACGTAGAGCTCTTGTTACCCACCATGCCCCGGATTTGGATGCTGTTGGCAGTGTTTGGTTATTTACCCGCTTTGCAGCACAAGACTTTTCCAACGCAAAAATTTTCTTTGTTAATCCAGGTGAAAAAATCTCAGCGACAGAGCTTGCTGAGGCAGACGTCGATCCCCAAGACGTCTTTCATGTAGATACTGGCAAAGGACAGTTCGACCACCACACAGTAGAAAAAAGTAGTCGTAGTATTTGCGCTACCTCTCTTGTATTTGAGTATTTGGGTAGTAAGCATCTTGAAATTTCCCAAGACAAGGCTCTGCAATCAATCGTTTCTTTCGTCACAGAAATTGATCACTTTGGCGAAATTTATTGGCCTGAAGCAGATAACCCAAGATACGCTTTTATGATCCAAGAGTTAATCCGAGGCCAAGAGTTGGCTGACCAACAAAGTGACGAGCGCCAGCTTCAGTTTGGCCTCCAATGTTTGGACAACGCGTACAACGTGTTGGTACAACAACATAAGGCTGAAGAAGTTTTGGACGCAAAGGGGCACATTTTTTTGACACAAGCAGGCAAGTGCCTAGCTATCGAAAGCAAAAACGATGATGTAATCAAACTTGCACAAAAACGTGGTATAGCCATGGTGATTCGCAAAGATCCAAAACTTGGTAATATACGGATAAAAGTTCGACCTGACAATACTCTAACACTTGAAAAACTATACGAAGTGATTACCGCCAAAGACTCAACTGGCACCTGGTATTTTCACCCCAGTGGCAAAATGCTACTCAATGGCTCGAGAAAAAACACTAACCAAAAACCAACACCATTGACATTGGATCAAATACAAACATTAGTTAAAGAACTCTATGGCAAGTAACTACTGCGTTTTTTGCCAAATTTCCACCGGGGATATTCCGATACATCAAGTTTGGGAAGACCAACAGCACTTGGGTTTTCTCTCAATTTTCCCCAATACCGAAGGTTTTACTGTAGTTATTCCAAAGCAGCATTTGGGCAGCGATCCCTTTGCCCAAACAGATGACGATCTACAAGCACTAATACTCGCAACCAAAAAAGTTGCCAATATCTTGACCAATTTTTTTTCCGACGTTTCCCGCTGCGGCATGTTCTTTGAAGGCTTTGGAGTCGACCACTTACATAGCAAACTATACCCCATGCACGGCACAGGTGATCTAAAGTCTTGGAAACCAATTGAATCAGGACCTATCGACACTTACTTTGAGATGTATCCTGGCTACCTCAGTTCGCACGATTCGCACCGAGCCCCAGACGAAAAGCTAGCCAAATTAGCAACCAGCATCAGAGCCTCTTACCAAAACGAATAAGTAGCGGTATAATACCCACCTTATGCCAATCATTATTCGAGCCAAAAAAAGCGATAGCGTTTTCGATATTATCAAACGTTTCAAAAAAGCGGTAACCCAAACAGATATTGTACAGACTGCCAAAGATAGAATGTACTTTGTCAAACCATCAAAAAAACGAGCGGTCAAGAAAATCGAAATGAAACGACTTCGCCGCAGGGCCCGCAGTCTCAAACGCATGAAGAATGTCTCACCCGTTGTCTTGCAACGGATCAAAGAACGACTGAGTTAAACACTTACTTTTTTCTTGTTTTTACTTTTGCAGCAACCGAAAACTCCCATTGGTCGCCATCGCTTGTGTCAAAACTTTTTGAATTGGTCAACTGAAAATAATTTAGCAGATGATTGCTGAGTGTTTCCTCCAATTCCTTTTTCTGAGCAGTCAATTCTGCAATTGACGTTCTAATTGCTACTGTTTGTGGGCTGGCAAGCAAGCGAGCTTTTTCTTCCTTTACCAATTGTGATTTTTGTTGTGCCTCATCTTCAACCGCAGAAAGCCGCGCATCATTTTCGTAAACAGATCGCAGACTTTCTCTCTTTAATTTGAGATCTGCCGCTATTTTTTCTGACTCCAAAGCATTGCGCTCGATCACACTTTGTAGATGCGTCAATGAGTCTGCCAAATTATCAGACTCCACAATTTCGTCAAGAGCTACACCAGAATCTGTGCTAGCCAACGCCTCTTCGACAAGATCTTGTCCAGTTTTGGTTTGTGCAATCATGAGGTCCTTTATGTTGTTTACAACCAACATAATCTTCCACTTGAGAAGAACTGTCAAGCGTTGGATAATGGACACAATGAGTACACATCCAAAGGCAACAAAAATAGTCGCTACCATCGGTCCAGCCACCGAATCAGAAACGGTAATCGAACAACTAATCCACGCCGGCATGAACGTTGCACGCTTTAATACTAAGCATGGAACCCCCGAGTGGCATCGCGAACGTATCCTACGCGTCAAGTCGGTGGCGAGTCGCTTGGATGTACCAATAGCTATCTTAATTGATTTGCAAGGACCTGAAATTCGCATTCAAACTCCAGGAGAACAGCCAATAGAAATCCAAGAAAACGAACGCGTCACTTTTGCCACAACGCAACATACTGCTGAGAAAACTATCATCATTCCCCAAGCAGTAATTGATGCTGAAGTAGAGGGAAATACACTAATCATTGATGATGGCTTGGGAGAATTTGTCATTGTCGGAAAAAATGCTGACAGTCTGATAGCCGAAGCAAAAAATGCTTGCAGCATCGGACATAGAAAATCTCTCAACACGCCAGGAGTAGTGATAAACATGCCACCTCTTGTCGAACAAGATTATATGCATCTGGACGCAGCAACTAATGATCTGGTCGAGTACGTCGGTCTCTCGTTTGTGCGCAATGCTCAAGATGTTCACAATCTCAGAGAGGAGCTTAATAAGCGAAATCTTATGGCTAACATCGTAGCCAAAATAGAAAATCAATCAGCTCTCGACCATCTCAATGAGATTGTGCTAGCAACCGACGTTGTCATGATCGCCCGGGGTGATTTAGGAGTAGAGGTTGCTTTTGAAGAATTGATACATTGGCAAAAAACTATCATCAAGCTGTGTCTCGAACAAGCAAAACCAGTAATAACTGCTACGCAGATGCTCAAAAGTATGGTTAATTTTCCCTATCCATCTCGAGCAGAAGTGAGCGACGTGGCTAATGCAGTCTATGACGGCACCGATGCTGTTATGCTTTCTGAAGAAACCACCATCGGCAAGTACCCTGTCAAAGCGGTAGCCGCGCAGGCCAAGATCGTCGCGTATAACGAACAATTTGCCAAACCAAACACCATTGAACCTCCAGATATCGACGCAAGCCAATGGCTCACCCATGCTGTCTCCCTCCTACTTAAAACCTCTGGCGATCCAAGCAAAAGTTTGGTGATCGACCGCGTAGTCTGCTTTTCTGAGACTGGCACAACTGCCAAACAGCTGGCACGCTTCCGCCGAATACGACGCATTGATGTTGTCACAGATTCTCAACTCACCTACCATCAACTGAGTCTAGTTTACGGCATACAACCTTGGATCATCAGCCTAGAGAATGAAAATCTTTCAGATACACAAGGTGTTGTCGCGCAGCTCGCGACACACGGCATCGCGAAAAGTGGAGAAGTGGTATTGCTTATCCACGGCTCGCACTGGAAGCAACCTAACATGACCAACGTATTAAAAATAGTAAGTATTCCTTAGGAGGAAACATGGCAAAACAAAAAGGTATTTTCTCGCTCATAACTGGAGTAGTACTCGGCGCGGCAGCGGCCTATCTTTCAAATGAAAAAAATAGGGCAAAAACAAAAAAAGCAATTGAATCAACTGCGGTAAAAATTAAAAAAGCCGAAACAGAGTATAAAAAAGATCCGACAGCATTCAAGAAAAAAGTAGTTGCACGAGGTAAAAAAGTGATTCGCAAAACCGTGGCAAAGGCTAAAAAAACCAAAGCAAAAACACAAAAAAGCTAAACTTGCTTTTGCTCCATAAACTCAGCAACTTTGGCTAGTTCTTCTGGTGTATTGATACCGAGTGCTTCTTGTGGTTCAATTTGGATAGTTGCCACCTTTTCCCCTTGGTCAAAAGCAGCCTTAAGCAGATCAGTGAGATAGTATTCTTGCTGTGCATTGTAGTTACTTAGTTTGGTAATATTCTCCCACAACCACTCCGACGAAAAACAAAAATAGCTCGGATTTACTTCGGTAATATTTTTTTCTGCCTCAGTCGCATCCTTGAACTCAACAATTCTCCCAACACTTCCATCGGCATTGCGTACAACCCGACCAAAGTTGATGAGCGCCTTTCTCCAATCTTGAAAATCTGGTACTTTCACAACTCCAAGTGTCATAGCTGGCTGTTCCTCACAATGCTTCTCGACCAAACGTTTTACCATTTTTGCCGTAACTAATGGGTGATCTCCGTATAGAGTGACGATAGTATCTGCGGTCCCGAGCAACTCCTCTCGAGCACAGCCAACTGCGTGGCCCGTCCCAAGTTGTTGCGGCTGTTGTACATAGTGGTACTCGGGACCCAAGTACTCTCGTACCATCTCTGCCTTGGCTCCAACGATTATTGTGGGGGAGTGTGGCAAATGAAGTTTGGCGAGCTCTGCGACCAAATAACCAATGATCGGCTTATTATTGAGGGGTGTTAACACTTTTGGCAGCTCACCTCCCATCCGGGTACCAAGCCCTCCTGCCAAAACAATAACGCGTACACCATCCATCATAAGTGATTATTATCACCTGTGAGCCATAGAAAGGCAAGCAACGCCCGATGTCTACGGTATAATAGAAAAATTCTTCTGGCGCCAATAGCTCAGCCGGATAGAGCAACTGCCTTCTAAGCAGTAGGTCCCAGGTTCGAGTCCTGGTTGGCGCACTTACTCATGATACCAAGCGTCAAGTAGCCAGGCGTTATTGTCATCTGTAAATTGTTTGACGTACTCAAATTCAGTTTGTCCACCGAGCAAGTAAGCCAGTGATCGTTTGGCAACAACCAAGCGAGGAAGTAAAAAAATCAGGGTGACTAATACAAGCAACGGTAACAATCGATTTTGTTTTTGCTGAGACAGCCAAACTAACACAAGGATCAAGCCTGTTATAAACCCCGCCAAGCCGTAGCGCGTTGAAAGTGGAGGCACAAGCCACCAAATTGCCAGTTGGTTGACAGTGACAAATAACAGAATTTGCAGCTGCTTGTTTTGCCAAATTTGTTTTCGCAAAAAGTACATTGCCAATGGCAATAATCCCAAAAGTGGGGAAGTATAATCTCTCGTAAAAAATAAGTTAATGAAAAAAAACGGAAACCGCAAAACTTGTCGCACCACATACTCGAACACTGACAACTGATCCGCCTGCACTATCGTAGAAAAGAAAAGTGAACCAGTGTTTTGAAATGAAAAAAGATAAAACGGCAGAGCTAGCAAAACTAATGCCAAAATAGGTATAACCAACATGCTAGCTCGCAGCTTCGGTACAGCTAAGACTAAACTAAACATTATGCTAGGCAATAACAAAATTGAAAACGCTTTACTTGCTGCAGAAGCAGAAAAGACAAGCGCAGCGGCAAGCAGGTACCGCTGTTTATTTTTCTGCTCGCTCACAAAAAAACTCTCAAGCACCAACCAAACCGCCGACAAATCAAAAACGGCTTTGGCTATATCAATATAGAAACTACCAGCTTGCCACGAGACTACTTGAAATAAACTTACCGCGAGGACCGCAAACAATGACCAAGTGCGACCCAAAAATATCTGAGCAACCTGATACAAAACCAAAAGCAGTGTCGTAGCAAAACTAAACGCAACAAGCTTTGTGCCCAAACCACCTGCAGCTACAAATCCAAGCGCGAAAATACTATCGGCAAACTGGGGATTGGCGCTCTGATATAGCTCTGGTGAATAAATAAATTGGTGGTTTTCACTCAATAACTGAGCAAGCGGCAAGTGATACCAGAGCGCATCAAAACCTGTTTCTGGCACAAATACTTGTAAAAAATGTAGCAACAAAATAAAAAAAACCAGAGCAAAAAGCAGTTTTTCTAATCGAGGTAATTTGAAAAACTGCCGCAATACCCGCCAAGCAACAAGCAGAAATAAACCTGATGGAAACAGTAGTACCATCCAAAGCCAGGAGTAAAAAAAACTAGAAAATCCTGCCAACGTCGCGACGATACCGCAAAACAACCAACACAACAGTAGTAGTATGGTAAGCACCCGACTTTTCAGCATAGACAGCTTAGTCTATAATACCCCAAATCTGGTGGTATTAGCTCAGTTGGTTAGAGCGCCGCTCTGTGGCAGCGGAGGTCGCCGGTTCGAATCCGGTATACCACCCATTGTAGGATTTTCAGACAAATATAGTTTGAATTGTTCCGAATTATCCGCATTTTCCAGTGGTTCAAACCTTTGCACAGCTTCATTGACCTCTTTGGCGATTTCTGCAACCAGTTTTAGTGGTTTTTTCAACTCTATGCCTAGTGTGTGATCAGTCAGGGTAAGGTTCGATCCTAAGTACGAGATAATCTCTCGGCGTTTATGATCGTCACCTTTGTTGAAGCGTCTTCTAGCTGTCACGGCAAAGTCGAGATCTTGATCCAACTCTTGCAAGTTCTCATCAACACTTTTATCAATACCCTCTAGGATTTTCGCTAGTATCTTCTTATTTTTGTTGAGCTTGGCTAGGTTGCGATCATAGTAATCTTCTGGCACTTTCCCGTCTAAGTATTTCTTCACCAAGTTATCAATTTCAGCTAGGCAGTCATCATAGTTATTTCTGGCTCGCTCAAGGCTCAAGTCACGATCCCTGACCACTTTTTCTTGGTCAAGTTTGATTTCATCAATTGCCCATTCGTGAAAGGCAGGTGGGATTTTGATGCGTTTCAGAATGGACTTGTACTGCTTTTCCAGTACATCAACATTCGTACAAGGTTGACCACAGTCACCCTTTTTCTTTGTACAACGGTAATAAACATAGTGATGAACATTGCCATTCTTTTGCACTTTTTGTTTCTTCTCCGCAGTGATAGAGCAACCACACTCGCCACACTTCATCAAACCTGTGTACGGCAAAAAGTGTCGCTTTGGTCGTGGCTTATCTTTTCTTCCTAGAACTACTTGAATAGCATCATACTCAGTTGGCTCGATAGCTCTGGGTGCTTTGGATTCGTAAAATTGACCGCTTCCGATTGGATACTCAAAAGTACCCGCATACAGTGGTTCAACCAGCATTTTGTACCAAGTACTCTTGGGTAACGCCTCGCTTCTTTTTCCCACAACACCTTGACTAACTAAATAGCCATGAGCTTCAACTGGTGTTTGCTGTCCAGAGGCTACCAACTTCAAACCCTCTTGGATCAAGAAATAGCGGTTTTCATCAATGATAATTTCCTCATCGCCTAACTTCTTGTATGGACTGTGCATATACCCAAGCGGGAGAATAGCGTTTGGCAACCAACCACGCTCAGCTTTCTTGACTAAACCTCGGCGAGTATCCGAACTCAGATCACGGCTGAATTGGTTAGTCATACCAAACTCAACGTACATCATCATCACGTTGTCTTCTGGATACCAGTTGCGGTCAACTGTTCGAATATGCTTGATTTCACCCCGCTGTAGTAAGCCCATGATCTTACCTGCATCGTCAGGGTTGCGGGAAAGACGAGAGAGCTTCCAGACAATGATACCGTCTGCTTCACCATTTTCGATCTTCTCGATCATGGCATTGAACGCTGTCCTACCTATCTTGAAGCCTGAACCTGCTTCGCTGAGTACCTCAACGATTTCGAGGTCATGCTCACGAGCCACTTCTGTCATAACTTCAATTTGGGAATCAATAGAGGCGACTTGACGATCTTCCGAGGTAGTAGATTTACGGGCGTATAAAATGTACCGATTCTGTTTCTTTAGTCCAGATTTGCGTGACCTAGTGGTAGTAAGTGTTTTTCTTATTCTCATATAAAAAGACAGTTCTGGTTGACCCAACAATCATGCGATCCGCTGGCAGAACTGCCTTTTTTTATGCACCATTGCAAGCTGGGTCAACACAATCATTATAGCTCAGTTCTACCCAATTTTTTAGCCACAAGATCAGCAATTCTCTCAAGCTGAGCTTCTTCAGCTCGGTTCTGAGGGAGTCCTGTAAAATCAATCGAGCTAACTAACTCATTGACTCTGTAAGTATCAATTGCACCATAGCCGTGAAAGGTCGTGCTGATATTTTCATGACCGAGATTCTGGCTTAGTGCCTTGAGTTGTTCAATGCTAGTGATGTGCTTCTGGGCTTCATTGATGATAAAGTGCCTAAACTTATGGGGGGTGTAGTAAGGTACGTTCGCTTGTTTGCTTCGAGCTTGAAAAATCTTACGCATCGGGTTTGTATCTGCCCAAAACTCTTTGCTGACACCCATAGAGGTAAAAGCATGATGATTCTCACCAACAAAACCAACCGCCGTACTTGGAAACATTGGATCATCAAGCCCAAAGTGCTTTTCAGTTTTCAGATAGTCATACCACTTCAAGAAGTAGCTCACGAGCGTTTCATCAACATGAAAAAGGGTGGTGTAAATATCCTTGCTGAACTTAGTCTGAACACCTTTGCTAGGAAGCTGTTGCACCAGCATTTTCTCTTGGTCAAAACAACCCAGTGGTAAGGTAACAATCGCCTGATCCCGCATACCTGTTAGAGCAGTAAAGGCTATCAACGCCCGATCCCGCTGATCAATTTCAGTTTGAACTGAAAAGCTACAAAGCTGTTTGATCTGCTCAAGGGTTGGGTACTTGGGAAGTGAGGCAGAGGTCGCCACCCGCCGATCTTTCTTGCTCAACTGCAAGTACTGGACATCGTAAGTCGAGATTCTTGACTTATACCCAACTTGACCAGATAGCCAAGTCAAGAAATTGCGAACGTGCCTGAGAACGTGATATTGCGATCTTAGCGAGAGTGTCTTGTTGCTTATTCTGCTTTTGTTGTTCACCAGGTGCTTCTTGAACTGCTCAGCGATTTTGTGATTGAACGTGCTGTAGTCTGAATCTCTACTGAACTCCTCATACTTCCAGAGGGCTGTTTCTACTGCTGTGATTGATTTCTCTGAGAAGCCCTCAGCCTCTTGTAGCCAGTTGAGATATTTGCGTTTGATACGTTCGTTTTTGTCTTTGATTTTTGACATATTTCCTTTCTATTTCGAAAGCAATTCAAGCGTGATAATTACTGCCAAAATTACTAAGTGCCACGGGAACTCTTTCTTGGCTGTTGCTAGATAGGTTATTCCAACCCAAAGCAGTACAGCTAAAAATGATAATTGAGCGTGATTCAACATAGTTATCCTTTCAATTCTGCGCTATTACTAAGTGAGTGATTACGAGGGTGTTCAAGTACTGAGATAATGACCTTTGCAACATCGGATTTGTTTGGCTCAGATTTGAAAGTATGGACTACCTCGCCCGTCACCAGCTCAAAGCCGTCCTCTGGGTAAAGGTTCTCTTGGGTGAATAAAATCAGGTGGTAGGCTTGCCCGATTTTCTGCAAAAAGTACCCGCTCCAATCGCCAGAGCTTGATGATGTTTCGTGGTACTCTGCCAGCACCACGCTTGGCTTGCTGAGAAGCTGGGCTTTGGGTTGATACCAATCACCTGATACGGCATATCGTTTATGCGTTAGTAGCATATTTTCCTTTCTGTGTAGTTGATATTCGGCTAGAAAACTTGTTGACAGGGCAATCGCACTGTGGACAGTGAGCGGTGAGTAAAATCGAATCTTTTTGCTTGCCAATGAGGACGTGGCGATCTACCTCGGTCACTAAAGCGGGTGTAACTGCTTTTCGACACCGTAGGCAGTAAAACTCACCAGCTTGGAGCTTCACCTTGCGGGCATTTTGTTGTTGCGAGAGATAAGATTTGACGGTCTGACCTAAAAATAGTGGTCGATGGACTTCGGAACTCAGCGGAGCAAGACCATTGCTTGCCCAAGTTCGGACGGTTTGGACATGAACGCCAAGTAAGTTAGCCAACTCCATAGAGGAGTAGGACTTCTTAGCTTTGATTCTTCTGAGTTGATGTGTTTTTTTCATACTGCTTACTTATATTTTTTGTGTCTGGTAAGTAGACACTTCGGTACAGGTTGACGAGGTTATTCGCCAGCTCGTAGGCTGTCTGCTCATCCAGCTCAATGCCGTACTCTTGGAAGTAGATGTGCTGGAACTTCGCCACTGAGGCACGGCTCAACATGGCTTTTACTTCCAATCGCTATACAAGCGATTTTTGATAGACTTCAAACTGCTAAAAAGCGTTTGCGGAGAGATTTGGAGTTGGTTTTTCCAGTAGCTATCAATGACTACTAGAAGTTTGTCGCTCTTTTTGAAGTAAAAGAGGCCTTTAGTACCGCCAGATTTTTCGATTTCTTCTAAAGTAAAACCTTGCGAAACCAATACTGCTGATAGGTTTAGGTCGTAGGTGGTAAAGTATTTGTGTGCGTTTTTCATGCTTATCCTTTTGACTCATTTTTGTTTGATGGGTCAATGATAAGTGCGATTTTTGAACCAAAACGCTAAATGCACGTAAACGCAAAAATCACAGAAGAACACAACTAAGGGGCGTTGCTAAATGCAACTAAATGCAGGAAATAGGGATTGACGAGGTTGGCTATTCAGCCTTTGAAGCCAAAATCTTTTGCTTTTCTGAGTCTGAAAGACCGTTCCAGTCCTCTTGAGAGATGGCTGATTTGAACTCGATCACTAAGCCATCGTCTTTGTCATACCGATGTGTGAAAAAGTATGGCAATAAGGATGAGCAGAGGTTGCTCAGTGGTCGCTTATCTTGACTGAGATCCATTTGTGCAAGGTCATTTTGTTTGTTTTTGCGAGGGTCAATGTAGTTCGCCTCAAGCACACTTTGCTTATATGTTTTCGGGGTCGTTTCTTTGTCGCTTTCATGCAACTTGAGTAGGGTTCTCAATAGTCTGGATATGGCAGTGCTTCGCTTTTTCTTGGCTTTGAACGCTGGATATGAACTACCAAGAGCTGTGCCAGTTAGCACAATTTTGTCATCCGTGAGCTTCAACTCGATAGCAAAATTGCTAGAGGTTAGCTGGGTGTCGTTCTCCAAAGGCAGGACAGTGTCTTCAATCACACCCAACGCCGAGCTGACATCAATACTCAGATTGTTTTCTTGTACTACCAGGTACTCAGTCAAGTTGATGTCATAGCCCTGATTATGATTGTTGAGGGTAGTACTGAGGTACAAAATAACTGGTTGGTTGGCTCGGTGATCTTGGCATAGCTTCACTCTGGCTTGAGGCGAGTTATCCTGACTGAAAATAAACAGCCTTTGCTTGCCATTCACCGTCCCCTGACCAAGTAAGACCTTGTCCTCAGAGGCTTCGATGTTGCCTTGCAAAGAAAACAGACTTTGTAGCCAAGAGTGAAAACCGCTAAGATTGAATCGAACACTCTTTAGCTCATCAGCCGTGATAATGACATCCTCAACCCCTTGCTCTGAGCAAGACAATATAAGCAGTCCATTGAGGGGCGTAACCTCATGCGTCTTACCACAACTCAGACAATTTGCCCACTTTCTTGAGGGAGCGTCCACAATCATGCTGGTATCTTGAAAAAAAGAACGATGAGAACCTAAAAACTGGTCAGCTTCCTGCTGAGAAAGAGAGGTGCTGGGATGTAGAACCATCTCAGTCAGTAGATGGGCTGGATTCGTCTTCACGGCTGATAACTCCCCATTTTTCAAGGTAATTCTGGGCTTTTTCATCTTTTTCATCGCTCCCAGGTGAATTGCCGTCAGGCAGTGATAAGTCAACTGTAACCCAGCCAGTTTTTTGCAAACCAGGAAACTTGAAACTGATCTTAGCCTGGTCAACTTCGTAGTACTCCAAAGTCAATCTACGGTGGTTCATCGCATCTCTAATTGGCGTAACACCAGTACCGTTGTCAATTTCGATGGTGTACCGCTCTGGGGTATTGCTGTGTCTTCTCTTGAGGCGAATTGACTTGAGTTGAGGTTCTTCACCCATATCTTGAGGGTCAATCACCATCTCAAAGCCGTCTTCAACTAATTTGTCCAGGTTGAATTGCAACTGATAGAGCGGAACTGGCACATCGCTCTCCAAAACAGCGGTGTTGAAAATCTGCATCAAGGCGTGTTTCTTCTGCCAGCTACCCTGGCAGTCAATTTCGAGTCGTCCGCCCTCTGGATAATAAAGAAAGGTTATCTGAAAACCAGGTCTGTTCACCTCGTTTTTCCACTGCTCGCCATCAAAAAAGAGTAAGTCTTGAGGGTAGTTGGTGGGGTATGCGGTGAAGCAGATTGAGCTACCAAAATCGTGACTATCAACTTTACAGGCTTCACCTCTTTTTTCGTTTTTTGTCAGGTATTCGCTGATCTGAGTAGCTAATTCGGTAGTCTTGCCCATGAGATTTTTGACTGACACAGACTTCAAACCATGTCGCAACTTCTTTTTGCGGGGTTGTACTTCGTTCAAAACGTAGGCTGTTTGGAAAATATCGTGATAATTGACTCGGTAAAATAAGGCTCTATTGTAGACGTTTAGGTCAACGTAAGGGTCGTCAACCTGCTGATTACTATTGTTAGCGATCAAAATGAGCCGTTGCACACCTGGCTTGGTTGATAGCTGGCGAACCTTTGTCAGATCAATCTGGATGTCATCGAACCGATCAGTAGCTAATTTTTCGATCTCAGCTCGTAAAAAGGCAACTCGATCATCTTCTGTTTCAAAATCACCAACCGTAAGGTCTAGTTGCCAGACCTTAGTAAGGTATTCTAGTAGTAAGTCTTGCTTTACCATGTGGATAAAGTAAGACCAATCAAACTTTATGCTCATACTTATATGTGGAAAACTATATCACCCTTGTAAACAAATGTGAACAAGTGATATTATCAGAGTGTGCAAACACAGACTCTCCTCACCATTGAAGAAGTCGCCCAAGCTCTCAAAGTGAGCAAGATGACCATTTACCGCTATATCAAGGCGAAAAGACTTCCAGCCTATAAACTAGAGCAGGAATTGAGGATCAAAGAGGACGATCTCAATGAGTTCCTCAAGAAAAGAAAAGTAAAAATGTAAGGTTCTTGTCAGACTCTTGCACTAAAATATAAGTATAAAAAATGAACATTATAAAAAACTACCTAACCAGTAGAGCATTCGAGTGGTCGGATGCCGAAAAAGAAAATAAGAACTCAGTTGCGGGGTACATCCTCAGGCATATTGAAGCTACTGGAAAGCTCCGAGATGCCCAAATCGAGGCTCTCAAGGTGTACCTTTGGCTCAAGTGTGTGACAGACAATAAACCGCTGGTCGTGGTATTCAAAGAGCGTTACCCAGATACAGAGGGTGATAGCCTGACAACTCTGCTGGTGCATATTTCTCAAGAGTTGGAAAACAAAAAGCTAGAGAAGTTCGCCAAAACAGCCAGTCCCCAAGAGCTAGAGGGCTTTTTTGTTGATCTCTTTGGTGGCTATAACCATATTTCTAACGTCTTATTGAGCTTGCCAATGGGAGCGGGCAAAACCTTTGTCATGGCTTCCATGATCTATATCGACTTGTATTTCAACCTCAATAACACTGATGACCGTTTCGCCAAGAACTTCTTGATTTTTGCTCCGAGTGGACTAAAAAGCTCGGTTGTGCCATCTCTGCGGAGCATTGAACGCTTTGATCCAACCTGGATACTGCCCGTTGATATTGCCACCAAAATCAAAAAGCAAATAAAGTTCGTGGTGTTAGATGTTGCTAAGACCGCCAAAAGAAGCAACAAAATCAACAACCCTAATGCTCGTAAAGTTCAAGAGTGCTTGCAACAGGCTAACCCAAGTGGCTATGTCTTTGTCACCAATGCCGAAAAAGTTGTCTTGGATAAGGTAGTAGAAGACCCCTACAAGGGAACGCTATTTGAAGTAAACGGGGATGAAAAAAGCAATCTTGAAAACGAATTACGAAATAAACTTGCCCAAGTGCCAAATCTAAGCATCTTGATTGATGAGGTGCATCACATCCAAAAAGAGGAAAATAAGCTCAAGTTCGTCATCAATAACCAGTTCAATCAGGGGAACACCATCAATATCATCGGTTTTACTGGCACGCCGTACTTCAAACGAAAGATAACGGCTGGTTCACTTACTCTTGCCCTCGATCAAATCCCTAGCACGGTTTACCACTACGAGCTAAAAGATGGCGTGCGAAACTTTCTCAAACAACCCGTTATCAAGAGCTTCTCTAGCCATACTGAAACCATCGTCAAAGCCAGCTTAGAGGACTTTTACGCCGAGTTTTATGACAAGACCTACCAGGACGGCAGGAAGCCGAAACTCGCCATCTACTGTGCCAATATCGAGCGATTAGAGGAAGAAGTCATGCCTATTGTATTGAACTTCTACGCTGAGAAAGGCTTAGATTCCTCTGAGGTTTTCAAATACTACGGTGAGTCAAAGAAATCAAAGTCAGGTAAAACCTATACTCTTGATAAAGAAGCAGACCTAGAGTTTAGCAAGCTGGATACCCCATACTCTAATAAACGGGTCATTCTACTGGTTCAAATCGGCAAAGAGGGCTGGGATTGTCAGTCGCTCACGGGTGTAGTGTTGTCTGGTGAGGGTGACAGCCCAAAAAACATGGTGTTGCAAACCTCATGCCGTTGCTTGCGAGAAGTAGATGATGCTCAAACTGAAACAGGCTTGATCTACCTCAATCAAACAAACTACCGCCACCTGGAAAAAGAGCTGGGTGATAAGCACAAGATCAGCATCAAAGAGTTCGAGGCAGGCAAGGAAGAAGAACCTACCTTACTACGGGTTGACCGTAGAAAGTACCTCAAGTTGCCACCGCTAGAGTACAAACAACTGCTTCTTGAATATGAGGTATTGAATGAAGTAGTTGAGGCGAACCCCGAACCTGCTTTGACTGAGTTAACTACCAAGCTCAAAGCCAGTAAAGACAATCCATATTTCGTGCCAGAGATAGCTAGCACTAGAACTGGGCTAGACTTTGATGATACTTCTAGTGTCAGCCATTCACCGCTTGATTATGCGTACCAGAAACTCAGCTTTTCTGAGTTCCTCAATCTGATTTTCAAGTCGTCCTTTGGGGGAGTATTTTACAGCCAACTACATCAATATAGAAAAAGTCTTTTTGATGTCTATGGATTGCTGACACAAGCTGGTGAGCTACGCTCTGGATATTCTCTAAGTAGGATCATTACTGCTATTCACTTGAGCTTTACGCCACAATCAGCGGTGAGAGTCCACGAATCGCTCAAACCTGAATCTGTATCTTGGCTAGTAGCTGACATCAACAAAAACCCTATCTCAACTAAAGCTAAAATCTACCCCGATAACATTGACTTCATCAATAAGATTGCTGACTATGACAAGCAAAAAACACCTATTGATGGCATCACTGCCTCTGAGAGCGATAAAATCAAACAGCTTGAAGCTACGAAACTTGCCATGGGTAGTGACGCTACTTTCTCTGCGGGAATTGAAGCCAAGATTGATGAGATCAAACAGTCTAAACTCCCTATCACGTACAAAGACCGCTCTTTCCACTACATTCCATACGAGTTCACGGCAAGTGACTTCGAGAGAAAGATTCTGGAACATATCTTCAACCTCAGTGCCTTTCAGAAAAGCCAGCTTGAGGTCTACTTCAATGGTGACCGCTTCCTCTCTACATTCAAAATCAAGATTTACAAAAAAATCAATGACCAGTGGAAGCTGATTCAAGATCAGTACACCCCCGACTTCGTAGTGATTGAGCGTAAAGGGAACAAGATTGCCAAAACACTCATCATTGAAACAAAAGGATCACACCTCGCTCACGATTTTACTGACATCAGACAGTTCATGGAAAACACCTTTGTTGATCTCAATGCCAAAGCGTTTGACTTCCTTTATCTCGAAGACGGCAAAGACCTTGATTACCACCGTCAAGCCATCACAGACAGAATCAATCACTACTTTAGTAACACAACAACATAAAGGAAATATAATATGCCGATCAAATACATTCCATATAAAGTTGAACCTCTGAGAGGACAAGCTGTCTTGCCATTCTTGCGATACCACCGCCAGCTCTCAGCTAAGGATTTTCAACTGCAAGGGATGCCGTACTTTGAAACTGAGCTGATCGAAAAAGTAGGTAAAAAGTCTGAGGATAACCTACTCATTCACGGTGACTGCCTCAACGCCTGTGCCTATCTAAAAGAGAAAAGTATTACGGTTGATCTGGTCTATATTGACCCACCGTTTGCAAGTGGGGCTAATTACGCCAAGAAAATCTATATCAGACAAAATCCTAAACTCGTTGCCAAGCTAGAAGAAGCTCAAGCAAAACTCCAATCTCAAGCAGGTGAAGAAGTTGACAACAAAGACTTGCAAGTTCTAGAAGAAACCATGTACGGTGATATTTGGCAGAAAGAAGACTACCTCAACTGGTTGTATGAGAGATTGCTCGCAATCAAAGAAGTGATGAGTGATACTGCTAGTATCTATGTCCATTTAGACTGGCATATAGGTCATTATGCAAAAGTACTTCTTGATGAAGTGTTTGGTGAAGAGAACTTTAGAAATGAAATTGTATGGCATTATCAGACCTATCAAGGTCAGGTATCTTCATACTTTCCAAGAAAACATGACGTAATTTTTTTCTACTCCAAAACATCGGACTACTCTTTCAACTTGCTGAAAGATAGTAATGTTGAGCAAACTATCGACTTCACACGGTGGAACTCATACCTAAATGAAAATAACGAAATCACGGGAGCAAATTATCCTGAAACTGACTCACGATTCAAGGGTTACTATGATAGATTTGTGAAACAAAATCACAGAAAACCTGGAAAAAACGATGTTATCCTCGCATTAGAGGGAAATACACTTGACTCTGTTTGGAATATAAAGGCTGTTGACCCCAAAAACCTAAGCGAAAAAACTGACTATGCCACGCAAAAACCAGAAGCCTTACTCCAACGCATCATCAAAGCTAGCTCCAATGAGGGCTTGGTAGTTGTAGACTTTTTCGGTGGTTCTGGCGTAACCGCAAAAGTCGCTCATGATCTGGGTAGAAAGTTTATCACTGCCGATGTGGGTATCAATGCTATTCAGACCATGCGTGACCGCTTTGTAGAAGCAGGTGCGAGCTTTGACATCCTCAAAATAAAGGATGGTATCGACCTGTTCCGCAACCCACAGCAAACAATGGATAAACTTGCAACCATCGTCCCAGGACTAACTACCACGCACGACTTTGGCTCATTCTGGTTTGGTGCAATCACTGACAAAGGAACAGTCTGCCCTTGCTGGATACCCAACCTCAAAGACAAAGGGCAAGCCATTCTCAACCCTTCTTTGTTTAGCAAGATCATGGACGAAACCGCCAAGTTGGATGGAATCAGTAAAGTAGTGGTGTGTAGCGTGGACATCACTGGTCAAGCAGAGATCGACAAAATGAGAAAAGACTATGACTTGCGAGATGCGGATGGTAAACCCGTTCAGTTTGTTTTCAAAGACCTCAAAGAGCTGATTGATTTGATCGTCAGTCCTGATGTGGTGGAGTACACCGTCAAAGAACAAGCTGGCAAACACACCATTGCTTTTGACCGCTTCATCTCTGATGTTTTGATTCAGAAAATTACTGAGTTCAATGGCAAGAAAACGGCGAACCAAAAAAGGATTGAGATCAGTGATGAGGGCTTGGAGCTGATTGAGTTTATCAGTGTGGACTGTACCAATACTGACGGTGTATGGGTATCTGACCACGAGATCAAGATTGATAAAAATGGTTATATGATTGTGGATGGCGAACAAACCAAGAAGTTCTGGGATGGCACAGTCACCATGAGCAAAAAACCCTTGCGAATCAAAGTCAGAAACATCGCTGGGGATGAAGTAATTGAAAGGGTCTAATGGAAACATTTTTATCTCTCGCCCAAAGAGTCATCAGTGAAGCAAAAAAACCAATTCACTACAAAGAAATAACTGAACGAGCCTTGAAACTTGGCTTGCAGTCAGAGGGATCAACACCTTGGGCTACCATGAACGCCCGAATCTCGATGGACATTCAAAAGAATGGAGATAGCTCTATTTTTTATCGTAGTGAGCCAGGATTTTATGGTCTGCGGGCTGAGGGTACTCAAAAATCAGTAAGTGCCAAGGCTCAGATCGTAAAACATCGTGTCACGAGTGACCTCAACACCAAGCAAAAGGGCGACATTGCTGAGGCAAGAGTTGCTGAGCTGATCACTCTCTATGGTGATACTGGGCTTTCTTGCTACAGACCGATCAGTGATGATGAGGGTATTGATATTATCGTAAAAAAAAGAGGTGTGTTAGAAGTTGCCTATATCCAGGTTAAATCAACCTTTGGCGATAGAAACAACGGCTTTGTATCAACTGTCAAAGAAAAAAACATCATCAATAAAAGGCGGATGCTCATGGTTTTCGTTTACTTTGATCTCACTCAGGGCGACATCCATGAACACGTTTTTTGTATTCCTGCACCAGAGTTTTTGAAACTGACCGCTAATGAAAATAAACAGCCAGGACTGAGAACTTTTACTGTGGGACTGAATCGCCCCGATCAATCAAAGTATGCCAAGTTCTTGATTGAGAAAAGAGAGCTTGCTAATAAAGTATTGGAGATACTCAATGAAACCTAATATGCAAAAATCAACCTCAAAATCTAAAATTATCAAACCAGTTGAAAATGTGCCGATGCTTGCTTCTTCGTTAGAACATAACTTTGCTGCACACGGGATCAAAGTTCGAGTCATGGAGATCAATTTCCATGAAAAACACTTGGAATTTCAGCTAGAAATTGCCATGGGTGAACCAATCTCAAACTTTGAAAATCTTTCAAGAGACATCGCCTTATTTCTCGCCTCACCAACTGGCAAAATTGAGCTTGTAGCCCCCATTCCTGGGACTCACAGAATCGGCATCAATCTACCCAGAAGGACAGAAGTGGATAAACCAGTAATGCCAGTAAATAAAGAAGCGGAAGTTCACTACAGAGAGAAAACGGGTATGTATTACCTGCGGAACTTTTTTGCAGAAGTGCTGTTTCTTTTGATTCAGGCGTTGGGGTGGATTGCTGGCAAACTTTATCAAAGCGAACAAACGATTACACAGTTTGCTTCAACTAAAAGTGATGATGCTGAAAAAAATAACGAGGGAGGTGCATAGTATGCCAAACGAAGACAAAGAGCCTGGAGCTGAGCTAATGGTCGCTGTCAAAGAAGCCGTTGAGGCTACTACAGGTGTTGATTTTGAAGTATTTTTTTCAGCCTATTTAGAAAAGAATGCAGACCAGCCCGATCTTACCGAAGCTGATTTAATAGCTGAGATTATTGAAGCTGGTGGTTATCAAGCAGAAGATGATTCAACCTTTGAAGATAGCGTTATGATAGGAACATTTGCAATGGGTGAGGATTTGCAGATTTTTTGAATTGCTGAAATAATTAGTTTGAGATTTCTATTTGCTTTATCTCAACTATAGGGACGCATTTTCCATCAAAAACAGTTTGCGGATGATCATCTTGAATACCTATCCAATTCCCTGATATTTTTAAGACCAGTTCATTGTTTTGATACTTTTCAGGTATTGGGTTAAACTCATCTGGGTCATAACCCCCTTTCGTATCGGGGTAATAGCCTGCAAAACGAGGGTATTTTCCATCATCCATGGCTTTTGTAAATGACGCTCCTTGACAACTGACCAGACAGCCATCAAAGCGTGCTGTCCATACAACAGGGATTGGTTTTTCAAAAGTCTGAGCTTCGTTTGCATTATCACACCAAGCCTCATCAGTTATTTCAGTCTCTGAATCATCCAATGAGTTCTCCATCAACACAGAGGTCTTATTTTTTTGAAAAAATAGGATGCCGACTAAGGTTAATAAAAGTAGAAAGACGACCAGCCATTTGTATTTGTTCATATTCTTATTTATCAGATTTTATCATTTTTTGATAGATTTATCCTAATTTACTGAATACAGGCATGCTGGTAGCACGATCAAAATGATGTATTCTCAACCTAGGCAAGCAACATTCGAAGTATTTGACTGACTTTCACCAAGTAAGTAGCACTGGTATAATTTCCTAACAAGCTCCCGTACTCTACCCCATTACAAGACTTTACTCGAACCGGAATTGAGTATAAGTAGAAGGAGTCTATGTCAGTTGAGTCAAAGTCAGGAAAAGTTGTTGCAGTATGTATGAGTCCAGAACATGGATTCCCCACTTACCCACAGGATTTTATAGTCATTGGAATGTTAGGAATTGAAGGTGATGCTCATTCTGGAGAGCTTCGTGAGAGTTTTACAAAACCAGGCACATTGAAACCTAATGATCGACCTATCAGTATTGTGGCTGAAGAAATTAGAATCTGGGTGAATAAGAATCTTGGATTAGATATGCAACACGGTGACTTTAACGAGCAGATAGTAGTTGAAGGCTTGAGTGATTTAGGAGATGTAGAAGTGGGTTCCGTTGTAACTTTTGATAATGGAATTATGCTGGAAGTAGTAGACCATGCTTATCCATGTAAGAAATTGGAAGATCATAACGGTTTGGGATTGAATGAAGCCACTCCCGCGACCTTACGGTCGGGGTTTCAGCTTCTCAAACGCTGAACAGCGTTTGCCCTAAATCTTTTTTACCTTGTTCCTCTATATATTTTCCAATAGCTTGTTCGTTAGCT
>Ga0100403_1000271_pt1 | contig 48265 bp, 59 predicted proteins | sample CryGeymet201501t_FD_83663 | JGI IMG/M metagenome (GOLD analysis project Ga0100403, IMG submission 83663) | Groundwater microbial communities from Crystal Geyser aquifers in Utah, USA - Crystal Geyser metaG 2015-01t | ecosystem: Environmental > Aquatic > Deep subsurface > Groundwater | place...
CTACAGAGCCGTGGTGTCGGCGACAGGCGACGGAGGCGTGGCGTCGGCGTCAGGCTACAGAGCCGTGGCATCGGCGACAGGCGACGGAGGCGCGGCATCGGTGACAGGCGCCCGAGCCGTGGCGTCGGCGACAGGCTACGGAGGCGTGGCGTCGGCGTCAGGCGTCCGAAGCGTGGCGTCGGCGACAGGCCACAGAGCCGTGGTATCGGCGACAGGCTACAGAGCCTTGGCATCGGCGACAGGCTACAGAGCCTTGGCATCGGCGACAGGCGACGGAGGCGCGGCATCGGCTGAGAACAAGACGGCGACAGCGATAACGTCAGGGCACCGTGGGATGGTCCGAGGCGTTGATGGTGCAGCCCTGGTTGCCATCGAGCATGACGACGACTGGCACATCACATCGGTAGCTGCAGGTATCGTTGGCCGTGACGGGATCAAAGCGATGGTGTGGTATCACTGCGAATCTGGCAAGCTGGTGGAATCGTCTGAATGACCGCCGTCTACTTCATCCGCGCCACGAGCTTTTCACTGAACGCCAGGCGATCGCGCCTGGCCATTTCCTCCAGCCCGGCGAACCACCAATCTGGCGGTCTGCCTTGTTTCCGGGCGGCGCGGCGAAGAGCGATCCTGCCTACAAAGGAGAAATGGAATGACACGCAAGAAAGCTGCTATCATGCCCGTCGCCGCGCTAGCGATCCTCGCTGGCTGCGAAAAGCACGCGGACGGGGCGTCAAGAAATCTTTCAATGGCCGCGGACAACTTCGAGATAACTCGGCCTATCGCGCCGCAGTAACAACCACTAAGTAAAGGAGACAAGGGTATGACCAACAACGAATCCAAGATCATTCTCGTCCGTGGGCTGCCAGGAACGGGCAAAACGACGCTAGCTCTCAAGATGCTTAAGTCTGGTCAAGCGAACACTTACTACGAGGCCGATCAGTATTTCTATAACTCTGATGGGTATTTCTTTGACCCGGCCCGACTCAAAGACGCGCACCAGTGGTGCTACAATGGTGTCAAGCGTTTCCTGAAGGAGCAACGTGGGACTGTCGTTGTTAGCAATACCTTCTCCCAGAATTGGGAGATGAAGCCCTACAGAGACCTTGCCAAAAGCCTTGGCATCAAGCTGGAAGTCATCGAGATGATGGTGCCCTATCACAACTCGGTGCATATCACTGACCCAAACGCACTTGAAGAAACTAGAAAGCGCATGTCTGCGCGGTGGGAGGAAGTCAAATGGACGAACTGATGTTTCAAGCCGGCGGAACGCCGCTGCATCACGCAAGAAACTTGGCATGGGGCGGTTACCTATTTGCAAAGGTATGGGCACCGCCTGAAATCGCAGAGCTTTGGTACTTGTTGGCGGCTAGGCTGCAAGCAGAATGTGAAGGTATGGGCAAGAAAAAGGTGACAAAAGGAGCTTCAAACAAATGAGCCAAAAGTTTAAAGTTGGAGACAAAGTTACTGTAGACTCTGGTGCCGTTGGCACCGTATCAAAAGTCCTCCACTACTACGAGGTAATGGTAGAAAAAACAAAGGAAGATGCCTTCTACCCCCAACGACAGTTAAAGAACTACAATGAACAGAAAAATGAAAGTAGGCAAGAAATGACTCAAGTTATGACTCCGTTTAAGGTTGGCGGGGTCTACCAGAATAGTCGGGGGGATTACTACGAAGTGGTGGCTTTTATTCCTGAGGTCATGCCTCACCTGCCTTTGGTTACTTATGGTAGGACAGAAAGAACTATTAGGCTTTATAAAGCAGATGGTAAGTCTAGCTATTCTATCTACGAGAAGGACGATCTAATCCCGCCTAAAGAAAAAGTAACCCTGTGGCAGGACAAGAGCACCGGTGAGTTTAGTTTTTCAAAAGAGACGCCGTTCGACCATCCGGTTGTCTTTGTTCAGTCTGAAGAGGCTGAAGAGGACACAGACGTCTAGGACAAATGTGGAAAAGTAAGCATGGCGAAAGAATAAAACAAACCCTTATCTCCGAAGCTATTCAGATCAGCACAGGAATAAGAGGAAGCAAACATGCAGCGGCCCTAGTCTATCGGGGCCGTGTCGTTGCCATAGGGCACAACAAACTAAAAAGCCACCCTATAATGAAAGACTACCATAGGGTGGGACAAGTCTTTCTTCACGCTGAAGCTGACGTAATTCAGAAAACAGTCAGAGAAAAACGTTACAACCTTCAAGATCTATCACTGTGGGTATTGAGGGTTACTGCTAAAGGTTTGCGACTAGCTGACTCTAAACCTTGCAGTGGTTGCTCAAGACTGATCGACCACTACGGTATAGAAGAGGTTTATTGGACTTAACACTAAGCGGGTGTAGCCCAACGGCAGAGGCAAGGGTCTTAAAAACCCTTCAGTGTGGGTTCGAGTCCCACCACCCGTACCAAAACAACTCTAGAGAAAGGTGACAAGATGCCTGCTCCATCTACACAGTCTTCGACCATTGGTTGGGACGACGAGAAACTTACCCAGATTAATACTATCAATACAAAGAAGAAGTTACTGACAAAGAGTGTTGTTGCTACGTTAACTAGTAACCTTAAAAAGACCAACTTAAGCGGTTACAATTACGGGTTTGTAACTAAACACCGTGAGACAGGTGACTACTACATTTCCACCAGAACTAACATGCCTTGTTTGGGTGAGTTTGCTTGGTATAAAGCAAACCATGGGGAGAAATGGGGTTACCCTAACCACTACAGGCCTAATGATCTGTGGTATCCTTTTCCAGACCCAGAACTACACAAACCTGTCGCAGCCTTCTGTAGGATTAAAAGTCTTAGTCTAGAGAAACTTGTTGAGCTTCTCACGAGTAACTTGCAGAATAACATCTGGAAGGCTGGGTTGGACCGGCCAAAAGTTACCCACATCGACTCAAAAAGTCTGATCTTCTACTCAAGGGCAAACATGAATATCACCGTGTTTGTAAACATGTGCAAGAATTGGCAGATTGGCTACGTTGATACGCCATGCATGCACGATCCCTCTGAAAGTAGAATAAAAAACGGAGACCCTAGGCTCTACTTCGCCGATAAAACATGGGCAGAAGGTGGTAACTACTACAGGGGTGGTATGAATAGGATCTGGAAAGAAGGCCCAATCGAAGAAACCCTTAACACGGAGAGCTAAGACATGACCTACAACACTACTGTAACCCTTGGAGCTGACCCAGAACTGTTTTTTGTTGACCCGACCACTGGTGACTTTGTTAGTGCGTATGGACTTGTTGAGGGCACAAAAGAGGTGCCGTTTCCTACAGAGTTTGGTGCAGTACAACTCGACGGTAACGCTATCGAGTTCAACATCACGCCGTGTCTATATGTAGATGACTTCGTAGATCGGCTTAAGGCAGGGGTAAACTACTGTGCTAGTATTGCAGAACGGAATGGGCTCGTTCTGTCCTTCTCTCCTGTAGCCAACTTTAGGGAGTCTTATTTTAAGACATTGCCAGAGCAGTGCTTTATCCTAGGTTGTTCTCCAGACTGGAACGGAAAAACGGGGGAGGTTAATGCTGGCCCTGCGATTGGCTACCACCCAATTCGGACCTCATCTGGCCACGTTCACATCGGGTGGGGCGATGGTGAGGACACGGAGTTTTGGGCGGGCCCAGACCGTGCCAAACGCCTAGCCTTGGTCCAGCATCTAGGCCCTATCTATGACAAAATTTCAAAAAAGTGGGAGAATGCACTAAGTGACGAGCGACGGAATTACTATGGCTACGATTGGTCTTTCCGCCTACGCACCTATGGTGTCGAAATGCGACAGCTAGATGCTCTTTGGCTGACACGAGAAGATTTCATGTATGAAGTGTTCACTACGACTCAAAGCGAGACAGTCAAGTTCCTGGATTCCTACGACAAGCAAGAGCAGAAGGCAGCCTAATATGTGGAAAGCAGCTATGCTTCGTCGCCCAAAACTGGGGCGATCATCGTGCAAGGGTATCACAGAGTACTCTAAGGCTGGGGTTACTTATTGGACGAACGGGCGGTCAAAGCCCCCAAAACCCGATAACCTTGACCTTGTCATCCGTTGGGGCACAACCTCAAACGTAGAGTGCAAGAGAGTCCTGAACAAGTCCGAGGCTATTCATAAGGTGGCTGATAAGGCGGGGTTTCGTAAACTTCTATCTGATAATGGGCTTACCGGAGTGGTGATCTCGGACCTACCTAACTTGCTAACAGCAGTGGGTAGCTGGGTTATTCGCCCTAAGTATCATCAACAGGGTAAGAAGTTGTGGGTTGTAAATAACAGCACTACCGCAGAAGAGCGAGGTGCCATTGTAGCAAATGCCGGTCCTGGCTGGTACGCCGCCCCTCTTTTTTCCAAGACCAAAGAGTATAGGGTATGCTTTGTACAAGGACGTGTGGCGTGGGTGGCTGAAAAGATTCCTAGTGACCCAAATCAGGTGGCCTGGAATGTTGCCCAAGGAGGTACTTTCAATAATGTCTCTTGGGGCAGCTGGAACCTTCGTGTTGTAAGAGTGGCCCGTGAGGCTTTTTTGCTCAGTGGCCTTGACTTCGGAGGCGTTGACATCATGGTGGACAAGTACAACAACACTTTTGTCCTTGAGATGAACTCAGCACCTAGCCTCACGAGCCCTTACCGACAGGAGTGTATGGCTAAGTGTTTCGATTGGATTGTGAAGAGTGAGGACAAGGAACCTATCCCTGTTGTATCTTCTCTAGGTGGATGGCGTAAGTTTATCCATCCGGCGATCTCTTCTGAAGCTTGGATGGCCGAGCCAGAGATGGTTGATGAAGATGAGGAAGAGGACGAGGTAAATGACCAGCCTTTCGAAATCTGACAAGAAATGTGCCTACTTGTTCGTCTATGGAACTTTGATGGTCGGCCATACAAACCATCACTTACTAGAAGAAGCTGATACAGCCTGCTTTGGTGACGCTTTTACACTAGTCTCCAAGTGGGACCTCTATCACACAAATGGGTTTCCAATCGCAAACCCTACCAAAAAAGGCTCAAGGATTGTAGGGGAGCTTTATTCTGTCAGCACAGAAACATTAAAAAAGCTGGACGAGTTAGAGCGAGGGTTTACACGAGAAGAAGTCGTAGTCTTGGACGAATATTGTGAGGCCTTGAAGGCGTGGGTCTACTTCATGGATGATAATAACCTTCAAGCTCTAGCTGAACGACAGGCTATCTGGCCTGCACTAGCACAGGGCGCAGACTACATTTACTGGGACCCAACGGAGGGTTAAAGAATGCCACTATCAATTAAACGGATTCTCTTTGGAAAACCAAAGAGTAAAACTCTCTACAATGTGTACTTTGTTGGTGGTTACACCAACAGAGCATTTAAAAGCAGTAGGTTTAGGGTCGTCACAGACGAAGATATTGCAGACATCGTTGTGTTTAGCTGTGGTGAAGACCTTTCTCCTAGTTTGTATAAGCAGCGTAATACAGGTCAGTCATATAATAACCCTATGCGTGACGTAAAAGAACTTGCGTCTTACCGGAAGGCCAAAAACAGTGGTGCTGTCTGTGTGGGGATTTGCCGGGGCGCTCAACTCCTAAATGTTCTGAATGGAGGCTCTATGGTCCAGCACATTGAGGACAATAGGCACTTCAGAAGTCACAAAGCTCGCGTAGTTGGCACCAACGAAGACTTTACTGTTCCGTCAGACCACCACCAGCTAATTGTAATACCAACTGCAACTGACGCACCGGTTACGGTAGCTGTAGAAGCTTTCGACGGTGACCCAGAAGTGTTCTGGTTTGAACAAACTCGTTCTATAGGGTTTCAATACCGACCAGAGGCGGCTTTGGGTTCAGATGCCTCAAGACTGTTCGAGACTGCTGTCTTGAACTTTACAGATGAAATGATGAAAGAAGAGGAATAACGTATGTGTGGGCTTCTAGGAATTATTAGCTCTTCTCCACTAACGGAGAAGGAGAAAGAAGCATTTGAGTTGGGGATGCTCTTTACTAACTTCAAACGAGGACCGGACTCTACTGGTATCGTCAAGATGGAGGGCCCAAACCTTGACGTGAACGTGGTCAAAGGACTTGGTATTATCACAAATGTCATTAATCGTGACATTCTAGTGGAAGTCAACGAGCCTTTCTTTGACAAGGGTAAGGGCCTTGTAAAGGGTAAGGTCTACTCCTTGCTAGGCCATGGACGAAAAGCAACACAGGGTAATGTTGACCTTTCAACCGCCCATCCATTCACATTTGGTGATGTGGTTGGGGCCCACAACGGGACAATCCCGTTGTTTAAAATGAAGGAGTTTTCTGGTCACTCCGACACTCAGCTAGACATCGACAGTAAAATTCTCATCAATGAGATTAACGAGAAGAACTGTGATATTCCAGCCGTCTATGAGATGATTGAAGGTGCGGCGGCTGTGTGGTGTGTAAACAAGAAGACCAAAAACATCTACCTGTTCCGTAACAGTGAGCGATCATTATTCCTCATTAAGCATAAGAAGCAGAACAAGTGGGTGTTTACATCGGAGTTGTGGATTGCTGAGCTAGCTTTTGACAGGCTTGGTATAGGGAACGACTGGGCTTGGCCTGAAAAAGAAGCAGATGCTTCTGTAGGAGCCTCCAAGCTGCTAACTTTTTCATACTCACAGAGTAACAAAGTTACACTGACAACGGAGGTTATGAAGGAGAAGCCTAAGACTTTTTTTCCGGCGGACTACACGAGCTACCAAGGAGGAGTCACAAATGGGGCTGGCTTTTCGACTGCTAACTCGAAAACAAAAAAGAAAATTACAAAAACGGAGGAAATCGCAGTAATTGGTACACAGAATCCAATTCCAGGCAGGCTACAGCCAGCATTACTGCGTACAGTTACAACTCCTAACGAGGGCTTTATCAAGGCTAACCCATACGCTTTTGTTTGGGATCACAGCCTAGATATGTTCGTTGTCATGGACACGAAGACTCATCTAGTCTACCCTGAGTTACATCAGGAAAGTATTCGTGGTGTTGAGGTGGACTCAGCCTACTGCTCATCTATTGAAGTCTCACCACTTTCACCGAGAGTTAGGTGGTTCTCTATTCCTGACACCTATAAAGTTTCTATTCCGGTCCCCCGTCTTGAGAAGAAAGACTGGATCGTTTGTTACCTGAACAGAAAAGGTGACAACGGCTTTGGAGAGTTCCAAGCTATGCGGCTGTCTAAAGTAAAGGGCCAAAAGGTAGGCCCTATCCACTTCAATTTCCGCGATAATCCGCACTTGACCAAGTACCTTGTCAAAGAACCTAGTAAACCCTATACCTATTACTTGACAACAGAGATTTTTGTTCAAGGTGAGGAAAAGAAACCGTTCGACATCTCAAACTTTGTAACGTATTCAATCATTAATAAAATGCCCTCTGAAGAAGAACCGAATACTTCGACACACTACACCTACATGGGAGTCCCACTCACCTACAAAGAAATGAAGGAGGTGGTAGAAGAGGTAGGAAAGTGTCCTACTTGTGGGGCCCTACCTAAAGAGTCTGAGTGGAAAGATTTGGAGTTCTCTGATTGGGAGACACCAATTTGTTTCTGTCGGAACCAAAACAAACAGGCTATGGTGTATTAAATGTCTGAACTAACTAAAGTCTCCCCTGGTAATCGTATAAGACTACTCGATTACCCAGAAAAATCCTATGCAGAGTCTAGGCTACTGGACTGTGTAGTCCGGGTAATTGACTCAGGGTGCCCAGCACTTTTCCAAGGCTTTAGTGACCTTAAGGCTGTCGTAATCAAAGCAGACTTTGACTCATTAAAAACTCCTTTGGTCGAAGAAGATCTAGACAACATCCAAATCTCACATTTTCCGCTAGGTTTCTCTCTTATAAGCGGTTGCACATACTACGTTCTAAAGACACCTAGTAGGGCTGCTTGGAAGCAGGGCCTATACTATAAGAATGTGAGGTACTTTGCCTACAGCAACCAGGAGGGCTACTTCACTTCTATCACGGGGCGGAATGTAGACACAAGGGACTTTATCCCTCCGTTTCTGGATCACTACCCAACAATGAGTCAGGCCCTGACTATGCTTGACTCTAACGATTTTCCATCTGTTCCTATTGACCGTAACTTCTGCCTAGACCATAAAATGAACCTTTTTTATAGGACCTCCAGTATCGGTAAATTCAATAGAGAAAAAGGAGTCTTGTCTATCAAACGAAAGTTCGAGTTTTTAAAAGAGCATGAAATCAAAAACTCTAAAGTGGGGCAGTACCTACCTTATAAAGGGGACATTACTAATGTCTGAATTCCTTGATACTCCTGTGCACAATTTTAGTAAGTCTGGTATAGTACTTGGCCCTAAATTTGGGGTCGAAATTGAGCTAGAAGGAACAGGAGACTTTTTAAATTTATACACTCACACACAAGTGGTAGAAGAATACGCATACTTTAGTGACATATTTGGTTTGAAGAGTGACAATTCACTAAAATGCCCTAACAGTAACAATTTTGCTTATGAGTTGTACGCAAAATCAGCTTTTACAAAAGAAGTGTACGAAAAAGTCATTCCAATCCTTTACAAGGTGGTTGAGGATAAGAAGTATAATACCTCCATTACCAGCTCAGTAAGGTCCGCAACTCATATCCACATTAATATGTCTGACTTTACAATCATGCAGTTGCTCACCTTTACCACAATGTTCCACATTCTTGAGAATGTCATTGTGGAGAACTGTGGAAAGGGCCGGAACGGCAATACGTTCAGTGATACTCTAAGCAACTGCTACAATATCTCAAACCGTATCATTTCATTCCTTAGTGGTAAACCGTCAACATTCAAGAATGTGTTTAACGATGACATTCGGTATGCTGCTTTGAATCTGGCTGCTCTACACCAATTTGGAACAGTTGAGTTTCGCCCACTAAGAACTCCTGCAGACAATGGCCAGATTATTCTTGACTTTATTGACATATTCTTTATGATGAGAAAGGTGGTTGAGGATAAAACACTTAAGAGTCCTGTCGATGTGATTCGTATTTACAAGACAGTGGGTTACCAAGGCTTTCTAGACACTATTTTTGGTTCTTCACCACTGAAAGACAAGTACTTTCTTAGCGTCCCTTACTATGACGTTCTAATGTATGACGGCTTTCGTAATGTTAGTCACTACGTTGGGGCTAGCCAGATCAAATGGAGCTGATAAAATGCATAAAGTAGGCTTCCTAGTACCAAAAGATTTGTCTTACACAGCGGCTAAGGTTATCTCTGAGTATAAGAACGAACAAAAAAACGGGGGGTCTTTATGTTACATAAAAGTAATCAGGCAGGACATTCCGTCTGAATTTGAAGTTGACAACGATACTATAATTGTAAACCTATGTGGCTATGACGCAAAGCATACCTACACTGTGAAGCCTGGCCACAGTCCTATGTTTCTAAACAACCCCCCAAAAGATGGGCTGACTATACCCGCCTTTGCTGTTGACGGTAACCACCCTATTAAAGAGGACTTTTTTGTTTTTTGTAAAAACCTCTTTGGTAACAGTTATGGCTATGCCTTCACTTTCTCAGAAAAGAAGCCCTACATTATCAGGGACTATAACAACTATAATAAAAGTAAGGAAATTACCATGCACAACGTTAAACAGTTAAACCTAAATAGAGCAGATATAGCACTTTCTAGAGGCCATTATTGTTTTGCTAGGTCAAATAATAGTTTTTCCTTAGTTCACTATTCCCCACTCCATCTTTCTGGTCTTCTACAAAGCAACACTGACCTTGTAGACGCAAAGAAATGGGCTGACCTACAGTATCATTACAGAACAACGATAAAAGACTCTGTGTATTCAAGTCTTAATTACATCAAAGCTATGGAGGATGAACAAGCTGATGGTCTATAATCATAGGTGTAGTATTTGTGATAAGCAGTTGGTTGTTTCAGACAATTATGAGTCTCCTAAATACGATGATGTTTGTAATGAGTGTCTAGAAGAGATCCTATTGTCACAAGAAGAGTGGGGTGAAGAACTGTTCACTCCTACTGAAGAGGAAAGTCTTGAAGAATACCTAGACGGCCTAGACGAAGATGTATTTACTAGGTGTCAACTGGTGTCCCTAGACGAAGTAGAAAAGGAAGAGTGCCTGAGAGATGAAGGGTAAAAGAGACGTAGTATTTGACGCAGAATTTGATGGGTTAGAGAACGTTACAACATGCTGGGTATGCGTATGTAAAGACATAGAGACCAAAGAAAAGTTTACATTCCTTGACGAGGATTTTAAGGACGGGACTTTTAAGAACTTTGCTGAAGGTGTCAGACTATGGATTGGTGCTAATGTAATCTCCTATGACGCTAATAGGTTCCGAGAACTAGGTATCCTGGACATCGACCACAACCATTTGGTTGACCTTCAGGTTGTATCTAGGACGGTGTTCTTTAATAGGCCAATCTATAACACAAACTCTAAGAAAAGTCAACCACATTCTGTAGAAAACTTTGCTAATAAATACGGTATGGTGAAGCCGCCAATCGACGTGTGGAATGACCCGTCAAAACTCGACGACTACATTCATAGGTGTCAGGAAGACGTAGAGATCGAGTTTAGGATGTTTGAAGAGTTGTCGAGGTTTATCTTCGACAAGAATTGGGCCCTAGCCTTAAGGATTGAGCATGACATGCAGCTTATCTGTGATGAGATGCGCACTACAGGGTTTCCTTATGCTTGGGCAGACCACAAAAAATACTATACTCAAATTAAGGAAGAGCTTGAAAGCCTAGAAGATGCTATCATCAATGAAGTCGGGTATGTTTTTAGAGGAAGCCATGACTACACACTACGTAGGAACCGTGATGGTAGTATCAGTGCTAACACTGCTAAGCTACTGGATCGGCTGGGTATCTGTAAAGAATCAGTGGATTTTACTAGTGGGTATGTGTTTTCTGTTCCTGATTATAGTCTATTCAATCCTGGTAGCCCCATTGACAGGATCGACTACCTAAACAAAGTCGGTTGGGAACCTTACGTAAAGACAAAGACACACTCACGTAGAGAACGTGAGGTTAATCAAGCCTACCGTATTGGTGACGTCGAAGAGGCAAAAAAACTAGAGGCGTCTCTCCCTAGGTTGAAAACTTATGGCTGGGAGGTCGGAGAAGACAACCTCAGCACATTGCCACCTAATGCCCCTAAAGCGGCTAGGAAGCTCACTGAGTGGCTTACACTTAACGCACGTATGTCTAGGCTTGAAGAGTGGGAAAAGTCCTACAGGTCTAGCTCAGGCCGCATACACGGAACAATACGCCATATTGGAGCGTGGACCCACAGAATGGCCCACAACAACCCAAACTGTGGGAATATATTTGCTAACTTTCATTCACCTAAAGAGCCTGAGGACTACACACCAGTAGAGGCTGTAAAGGCCAAGTGGGATAATAAGCTCAGGGCTTTGTGGACAGTCGCCAAAGGCAACATAATGATTGGCACAGATGCGGAGGGTATCCAGCTACGTGTCCTAGCCCACATCATGCAGGACGCTGAGTACATCAAAGCTGTGGCCCATGGTGACAAGTCCTTGAAGACAGACGTTCATAACGTTAACCTAAGGGCCTTAGGACTCGACCACCTTACCCGTGATGACGCAAAAACGTTTATATACGCATGGGTCCTAGGAGCGGCCTTACCGAAGGTAAGCTCAATTCTACGGTGTTCTGCGTCAGATGCAGCGGCGGCCTCACAACGCTTTCTTTACAAGGTTCCTGCTCTTAAGAGGGTTAAAGATGAAGACGTAGTCAGAGACGCTCAACGAGGGTTTTTTGTTGGCCTTGACGGTCGTAAGGTTATGTGCGACAGTGCCCATAAGATGTTGGCAGGCTACCTACAGAATGGGGAGAAAATTATCATGGCCCATTCAAACAGGTTATGGAGAAAGTGGTTGAAAGAGGAAGGTATCCCTTACGAGCAAAATAATCTTGTCCATGATGAATTTGTTACTCAAACACCAATCTCTAAATTCGGTGGTGTCCTATATGACGCAGATGGAAGGCCATTTACAAAAGAGGCCTTACGAATAGGGGAGTTACAAAGGTTGTCTATTCAAAAAGCAGGTGAAGAGCTAGGAATGTTATGCCCTTTAGCTGGGACTACAAATATAGGATTTAATTGGGCAGAGGTACACTAATGCATAAAGGTAACGAAATAGCGAACCGCTTGGTATGTTTCTCAATTATTCTTATACTCTTGTCTTCACTACTACACTACGCCGCCTCTGTAAGACGCTTTAAACAACAGGCATTTGACAAGGGATACATGGTACAGTGTGTAGGTAAAATGAGTTACTATTGGGAGTGTGAAAAATGAACAAAAGAGCTGAGCCTTTCTATACCGAATATGACGAAGTAGACAAACTGTGGGGTGTCTGGTAGAGTTGTTCTTGGCGTCAAGAAGGTGATTTCCTGTTTGACTGTGCGTCTAAGAAAGATGCCGAAGACGCCTGCTTTTACTTGACCGCCCTCTATAAAAAAGTTTACCCTAACTGAAGATTTTGCTTGACAAACCATAAAAAATATGCTAAAAGCTGCGCTGTCCTGCCAGCCGGTAAATATAATACAATATATAAGACTCATATGATTATATCATATGATTAATCATTATAAATAGTATATATACATATAAGATTCATAATAAGGACCATATGATTACCTCTTTCTTTTCTTCTCTTTTCCCCTTCCCTTGGGAAGGGGTAGGGCCGCTAGGCCCGGTAGGGGATGGGGTAAATTACCTTTAAACCTAAAGCACAACCTAAGGATTAGTAATGACACCAGATTTTAAGTTTGACCAGACAGGACTGCCTTGTCCTTGTGGTTACCATGAGACGGCATATGCCACAAACACAGATGGTTCTGGGAAGTGTTTTAGTTCTCACTGTGGACAGAAGTTCTTTCCTGGAAAAGATTTCTGGCAACACTTTAACGAGTGCAAACCAGAGACCTACTGCTCCAGAAGTGTCCCTAAAGGGGTAGGAGAAAAGTTCGGAGCTTTACAACACGTAGATAATGAAGGAAAAGTCCAGTTCTACTCGTTTCCACACGACAAGATTGACCGTGTAAAAGTAATCCGGTTAGCTGACAAGAAGTCAATGTGGTCAGGGGAGCATGGAGACCCTATCCCTGTTATAGGCCCACAAGCCTACTATGATGCTGGCACCGTTCGTAACGCCTACATTGTAGAGGGTGAAAAGGACTTTCTTGCGGCCTACACAATGCTCAACAAAGGAAACAAGATTGAGCAGCACGTTTACTACATTCCTTCAGCAGGGGTCTCAAAGAAGGGCCGGCAAGACGTTTATGACCAGCTAAAGGGGTATGATCGTATCATTGTAGCATCTGAAAATGATGAAGCTGGTAAAGCTACCCGAGAAGTATTCTCAGCCTTGTTCGGCACTAAGATGAGGACTGCCAACCTTACAAAACACAAGGATGCCAGCGACTACCTTGTAGCTGGTGATACAGAAGACTTCAAGAGGGCCTGCACTAACTACACGGCTTTTACACCGGACTACATCTTCAATGGCATTGATAAACTAAGCGATCTGTGGGTTAGCAAAGAGGCCGGCTTCTATGTTCCTACACCTTTTGCTGGGCTTAACAAGCTTATCAAGGGTATTCCTCTAGGTCATGTGACCCTTATCGCTGGTATGGAAGGGTTAGGCAAGACAAGCCTTTTACAGGCCTTTGAGTGGGAGGTAATCAAGGCGGTAACCGACAAAGAAGACTACGGCATCTCTGTCACCCACTTTGAAGAAGACGGCAAGACAACCCTAGCTGGATACTGCTGCTATGACCAGTCTATCAACTTTCGGGACCCAGACGTAGACTACCCACTAGACCTTGCACGACCAACACTAGAAAAGCTGAATAACTTTTTTCTTACTGACTTCTACAAAGCGCGAGATGAAATGTCAGTAAAGTCATTCATGGAGAAGATCAAGTATCTCCATGACGTTTGTGGTGTCAGGTTCTTTTTCCTTGACCCTATTAACCAGCTTCGTCCAGACTCGGACGAAGAAACACTAGAAAAGTTCTTGACTGGTCTAGCCAGAGATTTGGAGAGGTTCTGTGTAGATAACCACTGCGCCGCTATTTGGACTGCCCACGTTAATGACGATGGTCAGACACGAGACAGCCGTATGATTTCTAAGCTTGCGAGTATCAGAATTAACTTGACAAGGGATGAAGAATCTGGTATAGTAAGCATGTTCGTTGACAAGAATCGCCCTTTCTCACGTAGAGGGTATGCAGGTGACCTAGCGTTTGATGAATCAACTTTTACGCTAGTTGATAATAGTAATAACGAAATCGAAGACACCCAAGAGACAAAACAAAAGCCAGCCAAGGCTAGTCGGTCTAAAGGGTTTTGATTATATGACAAGGAATTATTCTTAAATGGCAATTGGTGATATTGAGACTTTTGGGAAGATCACTTACATTACTGGTAAGTGCATGTATGCTCGTGTATTCCCATACAATCGAGACCTAGAAGGTTTTGAGGGGGCCTACAAGGAACATGATGGCATGTATACAGTCATGCTAGGTGTTCCGAAGGATAGTGAAGCATTTAAAACCATCATGTCCTGGAACAAGAACTACGAGCCTAAGGAAGGTGGCTCTGAAAAGATGCCTCTAGATAAAGGTGCGGAGAAGGGGCTGATGTACTTTACCTTCAAGCGCAAGCATAAGTTTATTTCAAAGAAAGGAGAAGTAATCGAAGACTTTGGTGGAGCTCCAAAAGTTTTTATGCTTACTGACGCCGACAAAGAAACTTATGAGCCTTTTGATGCAAGCAAGCTGATCGGTAATGGGTCCACTGTAACACTTAAGCTGGACGTTTACACCGCTAAGCCCGGTCGATCTACTATCCGCATTGAGGCTGTTAGTGTTGATAATCTTGTCTCCATTACAGACGAGAATGGTGTCGAAGTAAAGGCCAAGGGCTCTAGTGCCTTTATTGATGATGAACTACCCTTTTGATAAATAATGACCAAACATATTGAAACTATTGTTGATGACATTTATAATTTTTTGGATGGAAAGAAATTAGGGGCACTAATTGAAACAAATTGGAGTTCGTTCGGAGACCAATACGCTTCAATGCTTCAACAACGATTTAAGCATATGTTTGAAGAAGAAGGGGTGGGCAGTCACACCAAAAGAAAAACGGTTAGAGCTTCTAACTTTGGAAGTCCTTGCTCTAGAAAGCTCTGGTACGGGGTCAATAAATCAAACGTCGGTGAACCTCTACCTCCAAACACCAAGTTTAAGTTCCTCTATGGAGACTGTCTGGAAATCCTGCTTATTGAACTTGCACGTATCACTGGGCACACTGTTGAAGGAGAACAAACAGAACTTTCTATCAATGGAGTCAAAGGACATCGAGACGTTGTTATTGACGGAATTACAGTTGATGTTAAATCGGCTAGCTCCTATTCCTTTCAACGTTTTAAAAGCGGACTCAAGCCTGAAGACGATAAGTTTGGATACCTTCCCCAACTTGGGTTTTACATTACCGCCGCAGAAAGCGTCAACGATCCTGTAGTTACAGACCTAAGTCGAGGCGCTTTTTTTGTTTGTGATAAACAACATGGGCATATTTGTCTTGACTTACATTCGTTTTCAGATAAAGATAAAGCTTCCATTCGTAGTCTTGTAACTGAGCGTAAATCCTTGGTTTCTAATGAGATTCCAGAAAGAAGCTTCACAGACGTTGATGACGGTAAATCTGGTAATAAAGTTCTTGGTACATTCTGTAGTTATTGTGAGTTCAAACAAGAGTGTTGGCCAGGCCTACAACAATACAACTATGCTAATGGGCCTAAGTTTTTTACTTCTGTTTTGAAAGAGCCTAAGGTTTCAAAAGGATTTTAACCAAACGTGACATATAGAAAGACAAATAGATCACAAAAAGCGAGGACACCAAAGACTTACCACGGTATTGTTTATTCCTCTCAGTTTGAGGTTTCTATTCGTAGAGCTTTAGATGTAATGTGGAAAGGGTGCAAAAATAACAAAAGACAGGTATTCGAGTTTGAGTATGAAACAGAACGACTACCGTATACATTGAACAAACATTACACACCAGACTGGCCAATTCGACGGCCTGACGGGACTACAATCTACATAGAAAGTAAAGGCCTGTTCGACGGTGCAGACAGGACAAAAATGCTAGCTGTTAGAGAACAGCACCCTGATAAAGAATTCGTTTTTCTATTTCAACGCGACTCATACTTAAATCGTTCTAGCAGAACTAAATACTCTGATTGGGCTAAAGCCAACAACTTTGACTACGCAGTAGCTTGTATTCCTCTACGGTGGTTGTTCGGATCGCATTGCCCACCAAACAAAATTAATGAGGTGCTTCCCATTGTCTAATGAAGTTAATGATAATTTTCAGCTACGTGTCTATGGAGTTTCTGACTTTAATGAAGATGGTCTTTGGGCCAAGGTTAAAACTCGTCGGGTTAACCCAGTTACTGATGAGCTTGGTAAGGAAGAAGACGACCTTATTGTAACCCTAGATACACCGCTTCTGCTACAGACGTTTGTAGATACTATTCGATCTCTACAGTACGCAGATCTATTTGGGCTAGATGAGAACGGGTTCTATATCACACTAGGATCTGACCTGATTGGTGATGAAGAAAGTGTTATTAATACCGCTGATATGTCAAAAGTGAACTAAGCATGAAGACACATTTAGTATTCAGCGATAGACACGCATACCCAGGCTGTGACATGAGGGCTAGTGACTATATTGCTAGCCTTATCCTAGACCTTCGACCTGATGTTGTTATTGACAATGGTGATGGTGCTGACATGGGCAGCCTGTGCAGTTATGACCGGAATACTAGAGACTTTGTTGGTAGAAACTATAAGAAGGACGTAGAAGCGGCTAATGAGGCTAATGATCGAATTTGGTCTCCTGTAAGGACCTCTAAAAAGAAAATGCCGCGACGGATTACTACCATTGGTAACCACGATTATAGAATCAGCAGGGCTATTGATCTAAGCCCAGAACTAGAAGGCGCAATTTCTTATAACGACCTTCAACTAGACTATTACTATAATGACATTGTTCACTACGACGGTTCAACACCAGGGTGTATTGAAGTAGATGGTATCTACTACGCACACTATCTAATTTCTGGCATTATGGGTAGGGCTATTGGTGGTGAGCACCATGCACATTCAATTATTTCCAAACAAGGCGCGTCTTGTGTCGTAGGGCACTCTCATACAGCAGACTTTGCTAGAAGGTCTGGTATTGACGGAAGGACTAGGCAGGGCCTTGTAACAGGCTTAGCCAGCTATATGAAGCCAAAGTTTGCAGGTTCTGCTGAGAAGCTTTGGTGGCGTGGTGTAGTCATACTACACAATGTAGATGGTAGTGGTGACTATGACCCAGAATTTGTATCCCTTAACAGATTGGAGAATCTCTATGGGTAGTTTCACTAAAAAGCTTAGTCAGTTATACCTGTATGAGTTTTCCACTATTGAGACTATAGGCTTAGCTTCTCTATTCTCTTTTTGTTTTATTATTACTTTTGTAGCTTTTGCTTTGTTACTTGTGAATTTCACTACGATTGTTGTCACTATTGTTGGCCTTGCAATCGCTTACTCTATTTTCAGATTTCTATTAGCCTTGTATAGGAAGTAACAATGCATAACTGCTCCCTTCAATGGGTCACACCTAACGCTGAACAACAGATCATCGACATCGCTCGTGTGTCAACTAACAAGCCAAAAGGTGAGCCGGGTGAAAAGCTTCTAGCTTACCTCATTGAGCATAAACATTGGTCTCCATTTGAAATGGTAGACATGTGCCTTGAGGTTAAGACGACACGAGACATTAGCCACCAGATGGTTAGGCATAGAAGTTTCTTTTTTCAAGAGTTCAGCCAACGTTATAGTGAGGTTGACTCCGCTTTTAGCTTTACTAATGCTAGGTATCAACACCCTACCAACAAACAGCTAAGCATCGAAACTACAGAAGATTCTTACTTGGGACTAACCTGGAATAGCATACAGGCAAATGTGTGTAAACACGCCGTTGATGGTTATCTTGACGCACGACATTACGGAGTGGCTAAAGAGGTAGCCCGTAAAATTCTACCTGAAGGTATGACACCAACAAGGCTCTTTATGAAGGGCAATTGTCGTAACTGGATTCATTATATTGAAGCCAGAACCTATGAAGGGGCTCAGCTAGAACATCGGCTTGTAGCCCAAAGCGCCAAAAAAATTTTTATTGGTCAGTTTCCTACACTAGCTAAAGTGTTGTATAAGGATGGTGATGTCGAAAGTAAGTAAACAGCTAGAACGTGGCCTAGACATCCCAAGACAAACAACAGCCTTCTCTAGCCAAATAGGCGGCAACCATTACACAAAGCTAGCAATTCAGCCCCTAGAATATGCTATGAAAAATAAACTCGATGCTTGCCAACATAGCATCATCAAGTATGTAACAAGGTTTCGAGACAAAGGCGGCAAAACAGATCTTGACAAAGCAATTGATATGGTGTATAAGCTTATTGAGTTAGAGTACGGAAAGGACTAACGTGTGGCAATCTCTCCTAGAAAAAATAAACCTACTCTTGATCCAGTACTACTACCAGTATCTGCTGGTTTTACACATTATGGCTCTTCTGTGTCTTCTAACCCTAGTATGATGCCCCCTACAGAAGAGGAGGTAGAACAAGCTAATGGTAAGCACAGGCCGGCTTCTGACAAGCTCTCTTTTCTAAACAATAAGAAATTTACACAAGATAACCTCCGCATTTTTTATAAACTCTTGACTTGGCACTACCCTGAATTTCTTGAGCAGGCAGAAAATTGGGATAAGAGTGGCCGGCCGGACCCTCATATCTGGCTTATTATCGAAGAAGCTATTGACCTACTAAATAGTCTTGGGCCTACAATTCCAGTTCCTAAGCCGGAACTCGACCCGAACAAGCAGCCTCTTAAACGAGTTCCACTTACACAATATGACAGTAAGGAGATTTACATTGAGCGTTAAAACAACAAAGATTTTATCACTTGCAGCACTATTTTGGGCTGCACTTGTCACGAGCTTTCTTATCGCTAGTGCCGCTAAAGCTCAGACACTGAGTGAGGTATTCACTGAAGTTCCAGAAGATACCGAAGGCTACGTTTATTCTTTTGGGCAGATGTGCGGGCCTATTGCCGAAGAATCCATTATGGCTGCCAAGACTGGTTTTACTCTTGTTAGGCAGGTAGAACTTACAGAAAAATCTATAGTATCACGCTTGTACTACAACAAGGTTCGTAACCAGTACATGGTTACAATGAACACTACAAAAGTTCCTAATCTTTCGTGTATCCTGTTTATCTCTACTCCAACAAATGGTGCCTAATGAATAAAAATATGTTTTCTGATATGGTTCGAGAGTTTGCAAAGTGTGCCGGTCAAACTCTAGACGACCCATCTATGTCTGTTGAAAACCGGGCAAATCGTTATCGTCTTATCTCAGAAGAGTTTGAAGAATTTAGGGAGGCGTATGTTGATTACCAAATGGCTCAGTACTACGGTCTTTCAAACAAAAAGCACTTTGAAGAAAAGCTTTTTAAAGAAACCTTAGACCTACTTTACGTCACATTTGGGTTTGCCGAGGCTAACGGTTGGCCTGTGGCATCAGGATTTTCTCTTGTCCATGAGTCAAACATGACTAAGTTTGACCCAGAAACAAAGAATTATTTGATGAACGAGAAAGGCAAAGTCCTAAAAAGTGACAACTACAAGAAACCAGTCTTAAGCTATCTTTTACCTTGACAATTACTCCGCCATCAGTAAAACGTTGTCCCTAGCACTGTTATAGGGGGCAACGTAAACAATGGACTTATGGATTAAAGTACTCCTAACATTAGTCTCGTTAGGAATTGGTCTAACTGTTCCTGTACTCACATACGAGTATAGGATCACCTCTCTTGAATTGTCTAGAGAGAAAGAAGAACTTCGTAGGTTTAGCAAAGAAGACTCTGTAATCCTTTCAAAAGAGTTGGAATTACAGCTAAAAGACCTTACTCGTGATATTAAGTCCAACAGAGTTTTTATTACACGAGAATGTTTACGAAACAATATTCAAGATGAGGCTTTAAAACAAAAGCCAATAAATAACTGTTCACAAGATTTTTAAATTGGATACGACGTGAAAAATGTAGAACACGAATTCTTTGTTTTTATGATACCCATTTTAGTAGTAGTCCTCACTATGCTTATGATTTAGAATGGAAAAAGACTATAGCAGTAGTGTGTTAGTGGCTTGTGAAGAAAGCCAAGCCGTTACACTAGCCTTGAGGGCCCTAGGCATTAGGGCTTTTTCTTGTGACACTGAAGAATGCTCCGGTGGCTCCCCAAATTGGCATATAAAAGATGATGTAAGAAACCACCTAGCTTATCCTTGGCGAGCCGTCGTAGCTTTTCCACCTTGCACAGACCTTACTTCAACTGGTGCTAGACATTTTAAGGAAAAGCAAGAAAACGGCACACAACAAAAATCCATAGAGTTCTTTTTATTGTTTACAAAACTTGACCATATCCCTTTCGTTGCTATTGAGAATCCTGTTGGTATCATGTCTTCTATTTACCGTAAACCAGACCAATACATTCAGCCTTGGCAGTTTGGACACCCTGTGTCTAAAAAAACTTGCCTCTGGCTAAAAGGACTTCCTAAACTAATACCTACCAATATAGTAGAAAAAGGGGTTGATGTAGTGTTCAAGTCCGGTAAAAGAATGGGTGAGTGGTACTACAACACTAGTAAGCTACCGCTAAAAGACCGCGCCTTCGCTAGAAGTAAAACTTTTCCGGGAATAGCTGGGGCAATGGCCCAGCAGTGGTTTAAGGAACTTTCTAATGTCTGACAATAGTAATCTAAGTAAGGCCTTTAACGAAGCAAAGAAGGCACTTAAACAAGATATTTTTGACGACTTCTCTACAATGTCTATGCCTTACTATACTTCAACTCCGCTAGAGGTTGGGAGCATGTCAAAATACCTTCCTACTGACGATGACACTCAACTAACTAAGAGTAAACTTGCTAGTAGCCCAGAGTGGGCTAAACTACACGATATAGCTCTGAATGAAGTTTTGCCTAAAACTATTGAAAAACTTAAAGACCACCCACTCGTAAAAGCTTTCAGTAGGTACGGCAGTAGCCTTATTGAGGGCTGTAATCCATCGGACTATGACATACTTGTTCTTGTAGATAAGGAGAGCTATGGCCTTTTTCTTGCGGGTTTTGCCGAGTCGGGCTCTGACAATTATACTTTGGATGGTAAAAAGTTTGCTACCTACAGAGACACTAGGACTGAACTAGTTAACCTTGTACTTGTAAAGTCAGAACTCCAGTATAAATCCATGCTACAGGCACAGAGTATCTGTGAAAAGAACGAAGTTACTGATAAGACACATCGTATCAAGATTTTTGATGAGTGCTACAACGTGGCTCTAATGGATGAGTTCATTGAGTAATAATTTGTGCTATGGCGTTCTATGTAACAAACCTACTGTCGAGAACTTTTAATACGCTCACTTTAGGGTTGACAAGCGAAACTTTTTGTGCTAGAGTTCATAAACGAAATTGGAAAAGACTAGAGTTAATACTTAATCTAGTCTTCTTCCCTTATGAAGGTAACCACTGTAAAAGGTCGTTTGAGAGATGCCTAGCAACAAGAAAACAAGTAAAGCTCCGAAACCTAGGAATTTTCATGCTTACTCATTACGACACCACAAATCATCCAGAATTGACGGGAAAAAAGAGAGAGCCCTTGCATCTGACTTTAAAGGAGAGCGAAGGGCTGAGCGCATTCGAGAAGCACTACTTGAATTTCTTAAAGGACCAAATGCAGAAAAGGATTAGTAATGGTTCGGAAGATAAATGAGCTTTTTATCCACTGTTCGGCCACCAAACCCGAATGGATGGATAACTTCACTGTAGAAGATAAACTTCAAGAAATTGACAATTGGCATAAAGCTCGCGGCTGGAAAGGCTTTGGTTATCATTACCTGATTGACCGAGACGGCTCAGTAGCAACTGGACGTCCCCTAGAAGAAGTAGGTGCTCATGTATCAGGGCACAACACAAACTCGATTGGTGTTTGCATTGTTGGTGGCTTTGGCTCAAATGCTGACGATAACCCAGAGAATAACTTTACTCAAGCACAGCTAGATAGCCTGTACGAATTAGTCTCAGAGCTATCTCAACGGTTCCCTAACGCTAAAGTCCGAGGACATAATGAAGTAGCTAATAAGGCCTGTCCGGGCTTTAACGTAAAGGCCTGGTGGGCGCGTAGGGGAGAGCGCGAGAGGACCTCTATCACGCATTCCAAGACAAACCAAGCAGCTAACGCTGGCCTAGCCTCTGTTGTTCTAGGTGCTGGTGTTACTGCCGCATCAGACCCTAAGGGCACTATTGACGCTGTGGGTGGGCTTAACCCTACCGTCCAGATTATTGGGGCTCTTACATTACTCCTAGCCGTAGTCGCTTTCATTGCTGTCAAGTATTTCAGAAAGAAAGATTGGGATGCTGGTTGGCGCTAGTATCCTATCGTTTTTGCTAGGTAATAGGTATGTCTGGATCGGACTGGTTGGACTCATTTCTTTCTTATTTTTTTACAACTACACCTCCAACTTGGAGCGACAAGCAGTTGACAGAGCACTTGCAGAAAGAACAATCGGAACTCAAGCAGCTACAATTAAAGCAAAACAAACTATTCAAGCTGCTAAACAGCAGACAAGAGAAGTAATACAGAATGCAGAGACTCAAGAGCTTAGGTGTCTTGTTAGTCGTCCTTCTACTAGCTGCTTGCGGGCCAACAATTAAAACCGTCTATGTCCCTGTTTACACTAGCATACTAGACAAACCTGTTGTTATCGACTTGTGTAAGCCTAGTGAGCTGCCAAGACTAGACGACCAAAGTTTTGGTAGTTGCTCTATTGTTACCCTCGACGACACTAAAGAAATTGCAGAATTAAATTTAAATTATTTGACAACTAGTAATAGTAGTAATGAAATTTTCTTTGGAGAAAAGTAAGTAATGACATCTGATAAGTATGGCCCCACTAACAAAATTAGTGAGTATATTCATAAGCTTAAATATCGTGGAGCCAACGAGTCTTTTAAAGAAGCTATGACACGAGTAGCTACGTCACTCCAAGATAGCCGCGAGCACTACCAAAACTTTAGGAATATTCTTTTGGATATGCGGTTTCTACCGGCAGGACGTGTTCAAGCTGCCATGGGGTCACCCAGAGAAGTAACACCGTACAATTGTTTTGTTTCTAATACCATTGAAGATTCTATGGATGGTATTATGAGAGCGGCTACTGAAGCAGCTCATACAATGCGCTTGGGTGGGGGTATTGGTTACGACTTCTCTACACTACGCCCACGAGGTGAGCTTATCTCTTCGCTAGACAGTAGGTCTTCAGGCCCTATCTCGTTTATGGGTATTTTTGATGCTTTGTGTAAGACCATTGCATCAGCAGGACATAGGCGTGGGGCCCAAATGGGTGTTCTTCGTGTGGACCACCCTGACATTGAAGAGTTTATTCAGGCTAAGGCTAATAGTACAAACCTCACACAGTTTAACATTTCTGTCGGTATTACCGACAAGTTCATGGACGCCGTAAAAAACGACGGTATGTTCGACCTTGTATTTAACGGAAAAGTTTACCGGACAGTAAAGGCTACCGCACTATGGGATAAAATCCTTCGTTTGACGTGGGATTGGGCTGAGCCTGGTGTCCTTTTTATAGACCGGATTAACCGAAAGAATAATCTTTACTACTGTGAAACAATTTCTGCCACGAATCCCTGTGGGGAACAGCCGCTTCCACCTTACGGGGCTTGTCTACTAGGCAGTATTAACCTTACCAGGTATATTAGGACAAACGTAAGTAACGGTAAAACAGTTAGGTTTTTTGACTGGACTTTACTTCATATGGACATTCCTGACATTATCCGTGCAATGGATAATGTTGTAGATAGGGCTGTCTACCCACTCGAAGATCAAATGAGAGAGGCCAAGAGTAAACGGCGGATGGGAATTGGTGTAACTGGTGTAGCGAATGCTATCGAAGCTCTAGGTTTTCCATATGGTTCTGAGACATTTCTAGAGATTCTAGGTACCATACTAGAAAGGATTCGTAATACATCTTACGTGACATCTGTTAGCCTAGCAAAAGAAAAAGGGGCCTTTCCTCTTTTTGACACAAAGCTACTAGACTCAGAGTTTGCTATGTCACTACCGAAGAATCTTCGTGCGAGTATCCAAAGGCATGGGTTACGAAACTCTCACCTACTTTCTATCGCACCAACAGGTACAATCAGTCTAGCTGCAGATAATGTTTCTAGCGGTATTGAGCCCGTCTTTAGCCTTGAGTATGACCGCACTATCCAAACATTTGATGGGCCAATCGTTGAGCGTATGACAGATTACGGGTATAAAAACTTTGGTATTGCCGGTAAGACTGCTGATAAGGTTTCTGTAGAAGACCACGTAGCTGTGCTTAATGTCGCTTCTAAGTTCGTTGACAGCTCCTGTTCCAAAACCTGTAACGTGGGGTCAGAAGTTGGTTGGGAGCGTTTTAAAAAGGTATACTTTCTAGCTTACGAAGGTGGAGCTTCTGGTTGTACTACTTTTAGAGCAGACGGAAAGCGATTTGGTGTTCTAAACGCTTCTGCTGCTGAAGAAGAGGCAGTAGATGAAAGTGTTATCGAAGACGATAAAGACTTTGTTGACGAGGGCGGGGCTTGCTACGTTGACCCTACAACCGGTATTAGGACTTGTGACCAATAATGAGTATTCCAAATAAAGTTTATTTTCTAGAAGGTTATGCTTCTTTTCTTGTGGGTGATCTTGTTAACCCCTACCACCCTAAACGTCAGTTTGACGACCACCGTGAGTGGCAGAGGGGTTTTGACCAAGGCTACTTTGACGAGTTGAATAAAACCAAAGAAGCAGGTGTAACTAATGGCCAAGCGTAACAAGGGTAAGTTTGAACCTAGCCCGCGTGATTTCTACTCAACGCCTAAGGGGCCTTGCAAGCCCCTACTCCACTATCTTAAGGACCAGCAGTTAAACTTTGCTGAACCTTGCGCAGGTGATGGGACACTATTCCGGTTCATGCAGCACCTTAGCAACAACAAGATAAAGTGCACATTTGCTTGTGACATTGAACCAAAAGATAAGGGCATCCGAAAGATGGACGCCCTTGAATTAGTAGAAAAAGATTTGTCTAAAAATGGTGTTGACGTGATTATCACAAACCCACCTTGGTCCCGTGATACTCTACATCAGCTTATTGACTTCCTACCTGACCTTCGTCCTACTTTTCTACTTTTTGATACCAACTGGATGCACCAAGTACAGAGTATCCCATACCTACCAAGGCTAAGACGTGTTATTAGCGTTGGCCGCGTATCCTGGATGATGAACAATGTTAGTGGATTTGATGATTGTGCTTGGTATGAGTTTGGCCCAGAGGTAAAAGATAATACTATCGAGTTTATTGGTAGAGTAGCTCGATTTTAGACTATTCAGTACCAATAACATCATTAAGGAACTTAAGCTCATTGTAGTTCAAATCATCTAGTCTAATGTCATCAATGCTGCCCTTGTAAGGCCAACCGTTCTTTTCACTCATCGCCTCCAGAGCCTTACGGTACATCTGGGGGCGATTTGTTTTTACACCTTTAAGCCGTGAGCGCATGTAGCTAGTTGCCTGTAAGTCACCAGCCGCACCACCCGAAATGTAAGATGTGATGATTTCTTTTCTAACAGACTCCATAAGGGCCATAGCCATCTTATGCCTACCGGCTAAAGTTTCACCCAAAAACTTAGGACTTTTAAGAAGAGTTTCAGCACGCGCGTCAAGTAGTGGCCGTATATAGTGGTTCGAGAACCACTCAAATTCTCGATCTTTGTTTGTGTCACTCTTATCAAACCTATAGGCAGGGATACCCGACATAGCAGCCAGACGCTCTACGTTAGATTTAGGTTGTTGAGCAGGAGCGCCCATCATCTTGCCAACAGGGTCAACAATAGCCGGATCATCTGGACGTGACGCTTTCTGCCGAACGTCAAAGCCTTCTTTAAATGGCCCAACGATACTGTCAATATACCTTGTAGCCTCTTCTTTAAAGGCTTGGTTAAATCCGCTTGGGTGGCGTCTGTTACGTAGCTCCTGGTTATCCCTCACGACACTCAGAACGTCGTTAAGGCTTGAGGCTGGGCGAGTAAAGCCACCAACAACACCACCAGCAAAAGCACCCATAGACGCGAGAAAGCCGGTAGTAGTAGCCTCTACAACAGCCTTCATGTCTAAGTCCTTGGCCAACTGACCAAAAGCTAGCTGGCGGCCCCACTCCTGCCATAGATTATCTTCGACATACCCGTTCTTGCGATACTGAGCTAGCATGTAGCCACTCAAGTACATGAAAGACGCTGGATAAGTGTTTTGCACATTAATATACTCTCCGCCACCTGTAGGGATATTGAACAACTGATCTTGCTCATCTTGTCCCATAATAACTTCAGAAATCTGGTAAACGGCTGTTGTTCCAATAATTGCCTTGGCAGTAGAGTGGATTGGACCTGACCGACCAGCAGAGATTTCCACCCCCTTTCCCCTTGCCATCTTTACACCAGCCTCTATGTAGCTACCAACAGCGCCAACTGGGGACCAGTCTAGTGCGTTAGCCACAACGTTAGACATGAACCGTGGGAAGGGAATGAGAAAGTTGATACCAGGAGCGTTCGCAAACTGCTCAAACCGTGTCACCATCAGAGCCACAGCCTTACCCATACCCGGTATGGACTGATCTACGTTCTTGTTATAGATACCGTAGTCAGCGCTAAACACTGACTTGCTGGTTTGGTGGATAGACTCACCTAGTAACTCTGGTGTAAGATTTTCCCGTAGAGTCCCGTCTAGAATGTGTTGCTCTAGAGTTTTTCCTGTTTTTAATTCAAGGTTCAAAGCTAGATTGTTGTTAAAAGCTAGAGTTTTGAAAAAAGAGTCCTGCTGGCGAACCATAGCAATAGTTTGAGCTACGTCAACACCACCCTCAAGGTTATCAATTACTTTCTTCCAGAATGGCCCTAGCTGGTCAAACTTGAAACGCTTCATGGTCTGTGCTGCTTGGCGAGGGTCGTTAACACCAAATGCCGTAAGGTCACGAAGGGCCTGCATTTGAGCAGGACGAATAATAGAGGTGGCCTCAAATACCTGACGGGATAACTCAGGATCCACAAAGTCTGTGACACCCCTCTTGATTGCACTCAGGTAGGCCTTACTAGTTTTGAATGATGTATCAAAACGAAGTAAGTCACGAGCCCCATAGACACCAGCAGCTACAACGTCAGCCGCCGCCTGTCCAGTAAGGTAAGTAGCTGAGCCTTGAACGTTTAGCATAGTCGTCTGTAGTGTAGACACAAGAAGCCTACGCCATAGGTTAGCTGTATAGGCCATAGTATTGATTAGGCCTTCATCAGCAAACTGTTTGGCCAACTGTTCAGCACTATTCATCTGAGAAGCGTCAACGGCACCTTCCATAAGAATTTTTGCTACGTTACTTGACGTGTTCTGAAATTGACCACTATACCGGCTAGAAGCTACCATAGCATCGGCAAACTGGTCTACATCAAACCCAGTTGCGGCTTTAAGTTGTGTAGAAAGGCCCTTCTTAATACTAGTTGGCAGGTCTTTCATGAAAGACGCGACGTTATGAGTAATCGGAACGGTATTGTCGAAATTTGCAAAGTTATCAGCCATTTCATGGGCTAGACCCTTGAATGACCCGTTACCTAGCATTAAGTCCCTAAAGACTTCATCACTAATCCCCAAAACCTTACCAGCCTCTGGTGTGTCTAGAAGAACACGACCGCTACCCGCCATACTGGACCAGTCATAGTTTAAAATAAAGTCCTGGAGTGCTGATGCTACTTTCTGTTGCACAGCCGCTTTAGGAGGTTTCTTTACAATACCGGCAAGAGTATCAACGTTACGCAAAGATTTATTTTTTGTTGGAAGAAGTTCTAGTAATTCGGGGTAAGCACCAGCAGTTGCCCCTAACAAGCCTACAAGACCTGTCTGGACCCAATCGTTCTCTTCTTGCGTCCCAACTTCTCGTCGGGCCTTTTGGTAGGCCAAGTCCCCAGCTACACTAAAACCAGATTCAGCAGCCCCTGTGACTACGGCTCTTTGCCCAATAGATAGGCCACCCTGACCAAGAGTATTCTCTACAGTCTGGGCGGCTAGTTGCTCAGCCTCTTTCTTACCACCAGCCACCGTGATGGTTGGTGTAGTTTTTCCAAAAAGCTTGCTCATAACACCTGGCTGTGTAACAATAGTTTGTTGGGCTTTCTGCACTACCCCCTTTTTAATCAGGTTCTGCGCCTCCTGCTTTACAAGCTCACGCATAGCTGTGCTAGCAGCGCCTACTCCAGCCTTCTTAATAAGTGCTGCAAAGCCAAGTGTGGCGTAGTTAGTTGGGTCAGCCGCCATGGCCTCCATATAGTCGGTAATCCAGCCTGCTGTATTCTCGTCGGTATTCCAGGCCATCCCCATGCTATCCCATAGACGGTAGCCATCAGCTATTGCTAGAGCTTTAGCCGGGTTTTTAGCAAGTTGGTTAACAGTGGTAAACTCTTTAATAGCAGACAATACGTTGGTGTCAAGATACCTATTATGGTCCATAAAATCTTCTACTATCTGCTTAGGATCACTGTTCTTACCACCAGGAGCGTAATCCACCCCCATACGAGCGGCCATAGCTTCCTGCACTACCTTAAAGAGCCCAGGGTCATTGATAAGGTCATTTACGGTTGGACCTTGTGGGGTCTCCGGCGGGGCACCAACGATAGGGCCTGAGCCATCCTCAGCCATAGGCGGGGGTGTGTTGATGCCCTGTAGCTCGCTGCTACTAGTGTCGGGTAATGGAAAGTTAGTCTCTTGTTCTAATTGGTCCTGAGGTGTGGTCGCAGGTCCTTCTGGTGCCTCAGTAGGATTGGTTGGCTGTTCCTCTACAATAGTAATCGGCTTAAAGCCACCACGAAAGCCCCCTTGACTTTGTGCGTCAAGAGGGCTCTGATCTTCATTGTCCTGCTCTTCAATAAGTCCGATAGGTTTAAAATTAGCCATTATCAGGGCCTAGAAGCATCTTAAGCCTAACGTTTGGACGGCTCGGGTCTCTGACAATAAGGTGAGGTTGGTCGGGGTCGTCGTAGTGTTCTTCTAATACCTCATAGTCTTTTCCTTCAAAAGTTTGGATCGGCTTAGCCTCTGGTCGGCCAGCACTACGAGAGTTTAAGAGTTTATTGGCGTCTACACGAGTGCCATTAGCGTCATTAACGATAAAAGGAGAGTAGCGCTCTACAGCATTCCAATCTTGGTAGGCTGGGTAAAAAGTCTCTGTGCCTTGTATAGCACTATTTCTACGCTCCATGTACTCGGAAATAACATCAGCAGAAATTGCCGCCCTAAGGTTTGCTTTAGGCTCGTCAGACCAAGTATATTTATCTTTAGTTTTACTTATAAAATCTTGAACGAGAGTTTCAACTACAGGCTCAAGTGTTCTGTTCTCTTCAGGGCTAATAGTGAACATTCTAGGATCAGTGCCCTTCTTTGACCCTGTTGATTGCCTAGTCCTGAGTTTGTGGAGCCTCTCAGCTTTCTTGACTATATCATAGTTAAAATTAGCTCCTTGGTCAGCCTCTACGCCTTCGGGGGCTGGCATGTTTAGAAGCTCAGGCACATGGTAGCCGTCTACAGTTCGACCCTGTAGTGAGTTATTAACAGTGTTGATACCATGGCCACCCATTAGCTCATAGAGCATATTACCAACTGTGTAGTCATTCTTTTCTGGTAAAGAGTTAACACCTTGTTTGATAACACCCATAGCCTTATCAATCTGCTCATAGATGTTACCTTCACCCTGTTTTACCATAACTTCATTGGGAACAGTCCAAAGGTTTTCACGCATATCTGGTGTCAAGTCTGGGCTTTCTATTACTTCAAGAAGTTGGTCTAGCTGCCCAGCTTTCCATGCTGAATAGAGGCGACGCTCACTAACGCCAAACCTTGCGTTAGCGTTTTTGATTTTCTGTGCAACTTCAAGAGCAGCAGCCCTTCTCTTACCCATTGAAACTGAAAGGTTTTTAGCTTCTTTCATCTGCTCAGCAATAAGAGACTCACGCTTATCATGAGCCTCTGAAATACCTTCACTCGTTCCCTTTACTAGCCCGGCAAAAAACGACATTACTTAGGTCCCTCTTCTACTATAGCTACAGGGGTCATAAATCCCTTAGGCTTCATGGTTGGCATAGTAGTGTCAGGCACTGGTTGTGTATCATTAACAGATGGAACGTCTCCCCCCATACCAAGGCCATCAGGTTCAGGCTTAATTGACCGAAGGTTCTTCTCTACCATAGGTGCAATAGAGTACACGTCCTCTCGACGTTTAATAGTATCCTTGATAAGATCGCTAGGATGGTCAATGTAATCGACGCCAGCTTTCTCAGCCATCACTGAAATATACTCATGTAGCATTGGACGTAGAATAACTGAGGCATCCACAGAGTGGATCCCACGTCGAGCACCTTCTCTAGTCCAGGTAATGACAAGAGTAGAGATTGGTACTTGGGCATCAAGAATTTCTAGTAATTTTTCTTTTTTGTCTGGCTCACCCAACTTGTCAATATACTCACCCAAAGCTTTCTCAACGTTAGAAAACTTTGGTGGGCGCTCATAGTTGGCTGCGCCGGGATCAGCAGTAAGGGACTGACCAGGTAGAGGGGCCTGCATCCATGGGCGTTTACCCTCAAAGGGGCTACTAGTAGGGTTTGGTTTAAACATCTTGCTCTTCTAGGTTATCTTCACGAAGTTTACGCATCATCACGAACCAATCAACAATGAACTTGTCAGACTGCTCTTGTTTATTGTCTTTAGGTTCTTGCTTACCAGCTTCCATTTTGTCACGAAAAGACATCAGTCCTTTTTTTGTGTGTGGTGCTGGTATAGGCTCTAGTGTCCCTTCTTGAGATTTTAAAGCAGCTTTCTCAGCCTTTTTTCTATACATCTGCAAAGATTTATAGTAACCAGCACCCGACCGTGATTCGTCCATAGCCATTAGAAGAAGTCTCCTACCCAATCAAGAATTTTCCCACCAGTGTCACTAGTTAGAATTTTTACTGCGGCGCTTCCGGCAGCAGATGCCGCCTCAAACCATTGGCCACTTTCAGACATTTCTTTTTGAAAGTCGCGGCTCATAGATGCAAGAAGGACATCGGTCTGCCGTTGTAGGTAGTTCTCACTAGAAGCATGGGCACGACTATACGCCGCATCTAAGTAGTTCATTTCGTCACGCTCTAGAAGCATCATTGCTTCAAAACCCATATTAGATCGTTGGGCGACAATGCTGGCGTTAGCCTGATTTACCGCCGTTTCTAATGCTGAGTTAGTTTCTGCAATCCTTTGCCTCCAAGCAGCATTAGACTGTGCAATAGCTAGAGCATTTTTAGAGTTGAACTCAGACCGAGCATTGTCCATATTAGCGTTGAACTGGTCTGTGGACAACTGCATAGAAGCCCTAGCAAGTTGAAAAGACTGAGCTAAACCCGAATAAAAAGTTTTTAGCTGATTTTCTGATTGGCTGTTAAACTGTTTGGCCGCGTTTTCAGCGGCTTGGTCACTGAACAAAGACTCTACCTGAGTCTGGAACTCAGCCATTCTTACTTGTTGTTCGCGCTCAAGGTCTGCTTGTTCAAATTGTCCAAAAGTCTGAGCATCAGCCATTGCTATAGGAGTAGCAGCTTCCATTGCAGCTTGGACAATAGCCTGCCCAGCAAGGCTAGAGGTTCCTAAGCCTCGCGCGGCCATAGCCTCATTAGCTAAACGCATAGCCCCAGCGGCCCAAGGTGGGGTAGTCTTGCCGTCAGGCCCAAAGTCCTGGTATAGCTGGTCTAACTGTCCTTTAACAGTAGCGTTTTCTGATGGCCCACCCTGAGCAGCTTCAAGGTTACCAGAAATGTTTGCTACCTTATCTGCAACCGTTGTAGCATTATATTTAGTAGCGTTTTGGGCCTCTTGTTCTTGAGTATTAGGTGTCGTAACTTGAGGCGCTGTAGTAGGAAGCTTACCAGTGTTTGGGTCAATTAGTTGACTATTTTGCTCAGTTATTGTTGAAGCTTGTGCCTGCGCACCAGTAGGGACACTACCTGTTTCGTAAGCGCTTTTAGCGGTGCCCTCCATTTCCTGTGATGGCTTTACGTAAGGCACAAGCCCAGTGTCGTCAGTAGTTGGGGCCTTAGTGGTTGTGGTAGTAGAAGTAACAGAGCCACCAGAGGCAAAGCTTTTACCCTCAACCAACTGCTTAGCTTTATCAGACAGACGAGCAAACTTACCCGCAGCTTCAGGGTTAGAAACAAGAAAGTCATTAAGGTTCGACATAGGGCCCTTAAACCCGAGCTTTCTAGCAATCTTTTCGGTTTGCTGTTCAGAAAAGCCTTGAAAAGTTTTCGCCATCATCTGTGGTAATTCACTCATTTTACTGTAGCTCTTGAATTGCTACTACCCAAATTGCCTGAATGTCAGCTTCTGTTAGCGCACTGACCTCTTCTGGAAGAATGTCGGCATAGTCAACTAACATAGCTAATACATCTTCATAAAAGTAATGTTGTTTGTGAAAAGCCTTTGCTCGTAAAATAGCCTTTACAGAAGTAGGCTGAGCAGCAATAGCAGCGTTTAGTGGATCGTATAGACCGTAGGCTTCTAATGCCCAAATCCACTGACTTTGAGTAAGTGGGCGCTCATGTGGTAGCGGGGCTGGTGGTGGGGTATAGTTGGTAATACTCCCACTGTAGTTACCTGCGGTAATCTCCGCTAGAACATCGTCACAAATACCTCCACCACCTGCCCTAACACATAGCTCCGCATCCTCAAAGACTTCACCACCCACCTCTAAATGTAGGTTCACAAGGTAAGCAGGTGGAGTTTCATCTAATAGCCTTACGTTTTTTATACCACTAAATACCATTATGAAATCCTCTGTACAAGCTGTCCGTGATCGCTATAGATTGTATCACCACGAATGGCCCAAGTCCCCGTCAATACACTACCTGTACCACTGTCTATATACTGAGATGTATCTGTTGAAAGTCTAACAGTTACAGTTGAGTTTCTAGTTCTACTACGACTATTTAATAGAAGAGTTGTCCCAACCGGAAAAGTCAAATTAGATGATGATGAACCAGTGTACACACCAGGCCAAGTTTGAGATAAAAGTGCGTAGCGTGTATCAAGGTTTGCAGTCCCTAAAGCTGTTACATGCCCGTAGGTGTCTAAGGTAACATCTTGTATGACGACTCCTGACGAGTTGTTTAGACTAGCTTGATTTGATGTGTTAGCATGACTAATAGTCCTATTGGCCTCTAGAGAGCCACCACCAGTAAGTCCGCCCCCCGCCGTAATTGTTGTTATCTTATCAACTTTAGTTGCAAGAAAGGATGAAACTTCAGACCCAGTGAAATATCGTGTGTCAAGGTCTAAAGTCCCTAAACCTGTTACATGCCCGTAGGTGTCTAAGGTAACATCTTGTATGACGACTCCTGACAAGTTGTTTAGACTAGCTTGAGTTGACGTGTCAGCATGACTAATGACCCTATCAGTGGCTAGAGAGCCACCACCAGTAAGTCCGCTTCCCGCTGTAATTGTCGTTGTCGTAGCAGCCTTACCTGTATAAATTACGTCCGCTGCTGCTTTCGTATAGTACTGTGTATCGTGGGAATGGCTATCGTCAACTACAGTTGCTACTATTGTGGCGTTTTCAGACCCATCAAAACTAACGGAGCCTGTTGCATCGCCTGATAGAGAGATGGTTCTAGCAGTAGCCAGTTTGGTAGCCGTGTCAGAGTTGCCTGTAACACTACCTGTTACGTTTCCTGTAAGGTTACCAATGAATGTAGTCGCAGTAGCTGTCCCGCTAAGAACTAGATCTTTAAACTTCTTTAACACTGACCCAAGGCTAACTACATCAGTAGCCTTCGGGAGGACGGTCGTTCCTGTTACAACTACATCTTGGCTTGGGCCAACAACAGTAATTGGAGCGCCCTCGTCTGTGCCTCCACCATGAGTATGCCCAGTAGTTGAGTTAAAAGCCGTAACAATAGCGTCAAACTCGTTATCGAAGTCCTCAGCATTGATCTCTCGGCCATTGGCGATGTTATCTGTTACGTCTTGTCTAATATATCCTGCCATATTACTGCCTATCTTGCTGACTTAACTCTAAAACCAAAGTATTAAAGTTAAACTCTTCATCTAACCCTGACCCATAAAGTTGAAAAGAGAAGTGCTCACCAGCACCTACCGCTTGAGCACTGAACCTTTGTATTGAAGAAGAACCAAACGTAGCAGCGCCGAATACACTAGCACCAAAAATAGACCCACTAGCTCCTAGGTTACTGATACTTGTCAAGATTGGTGATGGTTGGATAAACTTTGCCTCATTGAAATCGAGGCGGACAGATAAGGTCAAATCTTGAACATTTGAAAAAGACCCAAAAAAGTGAACTTTATGTATTGTCTTTCTTAAAGTAGGGTCAGAAAAAAACATAAAAGGAGTATGAAAAGCCCAAGAAATAGGCTCACCAGAAAAACTCTTTCCACTTTCCATACTGTAAATAAAACTATCTGAAGAAGAGAACACAACCCTGTCAGAGCCAAGAATAGAATTACTATGACAACTAAAGCACTGGAACCCTTTTAGAGTAGACCACTCAAAAGAGTTGTCACCTTGGCCTCCAAACTGTACGCCAACAAGGCCAGTAGCTAGGCCCTTATCTAGAGAATCACTATAAAAAAATAGCCTGTACTCGTTTTTTGACGGGATCACACATGAGGAAAATTGGGTATACTGCTTTAGTAGTGACACCACAAGAGGGTTAACAGAAGCCGCTACGTTTATAGCCTGAAAGAGTGAGTTGTTTTGGGTATCGCTTAAAACCCTAACCCCACTTTGGCTTAAGTAGACAATATCATTCTCTACTTCTTGTATTGTATCCCCGGATACACACCAGTTACTTTCAGTAAGTGTCTCTAGCTTAAAATTAGCTGTAGTGTCTCCTGACAAGGCTTTAATACTGTGTTTCAAAAAAACTAGAAGGCTTCCCTTAAATACCTTAAGTGCGACTATTTCATCGCCTGTATTAATAACACCGGCACCAGCCGCCACAGAAAAGTCATCATCTGTGTTTGGTGCTGTGTAACTAAGTAGGTTTTGTTTACCAAAAAATAGTCTACCAGCAAACGAAGCAACGCAAGAGGCACCTTCAGTATCGCTCGGGGCAGAAGATAAAATAGTAAAAGATCTAGTTGTATTGTCAATAATAAAAGGCTTATTAGCTGAATCAACAAAAATTGATTTGTTAGTACCCACAAAATTGTAGGTTACGCCCCTAACTTTTATTGACGTAAGAGGTAAGTCTGTAGCGTTTAAAGTAGACCATGCACTTCCAGAAGAATGGTAAACTTTTTTTGACCTAAACGCCAGAACAGAACCATCTACAAGTGTGTAAACTCCCACTACTTTTGACAGTGGATCTGAGTTATCTGGCACCTCATCACCTGAAAACTTAGAGTATCCTAGAACTTTTGAGTAGCCTCTAAGTCTAAGGTCAGGGACCAGATTCTCCAAGTAAATAGCAGAACCAGGCTGCTCAGCAGATAAGCGTAGGCTAGGCTTGTCTAAAACTAGACCCCCCTCAAATGGGATAACAGACGTTTGCCACCTAGAGGCCATTACTAGTAGCCAATCACATTAGACCAAGCGTATACATGCCGGTTTATTTCTTCTTTTCGCATGTTCTTGATAATCTCGTCACGTAGAGCAAAGTAACGCTCTGCTTTTTGGTCATTATCTCTAAAATCGTAGACCTCTCCAACGGCTCCATAAAAAATAGCTAATCGGTATTTTTCTGGAATAGTTGGGACATCGTCGTAGTTAACAAGTGGTGTAGGTGAGGCAAAGTACTCGTAAGTTAACGGGTAAGCTAGTCTAGGAACTGGGTGAACAATAAACTCTGCTGAGTTAGGTTTAATTACTTTGTCCGGCAGACCACGAGTTGTCTCACTAAGTGAGTACTCATCCTCAGAGTACTTTTTCAGATACTCGTCATAATCGAATACCTTTAGCTTTTTTGTTTCGTTTCCCAGTGTTGCGTCAGCTTTTATAACAAAAGACCCAAAGTCAATAACCCTAGAATTAACTGGGAAGTCATACCTAGACTGTCCAGCCACAAGATTCATCGTCATTCGCTGTTGGTTAAACCGCCAGTAACGCTGGCTAAGATTGATGTAGTCAATAGCCCTATTTACAGCATTCTTGGCGTCGTCATAGAATCCAACCGTTGTATAAAAATTAGAGGGAGTCACCGCGACTTCATTAACTTTTCTACAAAGCTCATTAACTAAGTCTAGAAATGTATAGTCAGCCATTTAGAGTGCTACTGTTACTGTTACAAAGCCAGCACTTACGTTCTGGATAACGTGGATAAAATCCCCAGCGTTAAGGTAAATGTAGTCAACAAATCCTGCTGGAACATAAACGTCATTTGAAGTAGCTGAGGCACCAGTAGGGCCGATCTTCATAAAAAAATCGACATCACTTGCGAGTCGAACTACAGTGTAGTCTTCAGTGAATTCAGTTGTTTTTACTGAAGTAGCACCAATGGCCACTTTTTGTGTAGCACCAGCAGGCCGCGCAACAGGGGCCACAACACCGTTAGCTGTTCGTGTAAGTTCCATTCATTATTACCTTTACGGAAAGGCTAGGGGAGGCTACGCACCACCCCTAGCTATTATTTTACTTAGCCTAGATTAGGCTAGGTAGTCCCGGCTAGCACTCGTTGGGTAGGTGGGCGGAAAGCCCTCTACAACAGCAAGGCAGACCTGAACCTTGCCGCTAGTGCGGACCGCAGTTGCACCAATCAGCTCTACCTCAGTAACCTTATCGGCTACATAAGGAGTGCCATTTACCGCAGGGGTAACAAGGCCAACTGCACCAGTAGAAGCGTGGGTGCCAGTCAGTAGTACTGAAGCATCCGCGTCAGTAAGTTGCAGAGTAACGGTGCCAGTACCGGTACCTGCTTCTACCTGTTTGATCCAACCAGCGACAACGAGTGCACCGGCGGGAAGCGAGCCGAGCTGGACAACATCAGTGGCGTTTGCCATAGTGAAGTCATTAGCAAAGTCAACGTCAAACGTGATAAGGCGGACAGGAGCGCAATGGCCCTTGGACACCAGACCAGATGTCTGACGCTTCAGAGAAGTAACATTAGCCATTTTCTATTTCTCCTATTAGGCCAGGTTATACACGGCACGGACAAGAGCTTCAGGACGAAGAATCTTACGGCCATAAACGTGCATACCACGAACAACGTCACCAAACGAAGCCTGGGAACGGAAAGTCTCTACCTTGTTGATCTGCTCTGCAGTCGCAACAGCACTGTCATGGCCAGCGATCAGCACACCAAAGTTAGTAGCCTGAGCAGATGCCGTATTAGTGGCCGGACCAGTACCAATAACAGGCATGTTATGAGACATATAGACACGGAAACCGTAGAAGTTGCCGTTAATCATTCCATTCTTTAGTTCGCTCGAACCACCAAAGTCCGCGTTAACAATGCGCGAGCCTTCGTCAAGCAGGACCTCCTGGAACACAGGGTCAATGATAAGGAAGCGGCCTTCCATTGGAACCTGCTGCTGAGTTAGCATACGAGACATACGGTTGATAACCTGAAGAGGAGACACAAACGTAGTTGGTAGGCCAGTCTCACCAAGAGTACGTGGGGCAACAGGAATACTGTCGCCAGCAGAACCAGCCGTAGTAAGGTTACCAAAGCTAGGCCGAGAAATCTTCATAGACGCCAGAAGCTCGTCGTCGTCAGCGGATGCAACAGCCTTGGTGCCAGGAATGTCCGCGAGCACACGGGCTACCGAGGCAGGCTGGTGATTTTCAGCCTGCTTGTAACCACACATATAACCAAGAACTTCCTGGTCGTAGTTATCAGCTAGACGGTAAGCAGCCTGACTGGTGGCCATCTGTTCCCAGTTTACATGGGAGTGCTTGCTCTCAAGATCATCAGTCTCAAACTTAAAAGCATTAGCCTTATCCACAACAAGGGTAAACTCATTGTCAATAATGTCCTGAGACACAATGTTAGCCCCACGAGTATAGGGAGTAACACTGATGGTCGGCTCCAGTAGAATCTTTACACTGTCGCCTTGACCAGAAATCTCTCCGAAGTACTCACTTGAAGTCACGTCTGAAACGACGGACTTCTTACGGAAGGCAAGCTGTGCCTTCTTGGAATAAATTGTCGAGCTAAAGTTACCTAGAGGAAGGTTGTTATAGCCCGCAGCAGCTTGAAATGCCATATCTTTTCTCCATTTTGGCGTTTAAACTTAGCGAGAATTATTCAATAACAGCCAAACACAGCTAGTAAAGCAACTTATTAGCACGTCGTAAGCTATGATTAAAGTGAGGTGCAGCTAAGCTGGCTCGTAAACCATAGGTATTATAACAGACTAGTAATTGATACTTAGTGTTTGATTGAGTTAGAATATAATTCTACCCTATACTACGTTATACACAGTATTTTTATTTGTCAAGAAAAATATTTACTTTTCTTGAAAAAAGTTATCGAGCACCGCCAGAAATGTCCATACGAATACGGCCAGTAGCGCGGGCTTTCATAATCTCATCTTCACGCTTCTCATACTCTTTGATGCTCATACGCTCAATCTGTGACTCACTAAATAGGTAGTCATTAGACCTTACAGTTGGGGACGTGGAAGAAGAAGCAGTAGACTTGGATACCCTACGAGCAGCGTCCCTATTAGACGGCTCTTTTGTAGTTGGGTTAGAAGCTTTAAACATTGAAATAACTTCAATCACGCTGTCGGCGTCTTCCAGGTTATCGTAGAGAGTGTCCTTGACCCACTGAGGCTTCTTCTCTAACCACTTTGTAAACTTTTCGCTTGCCCTCACTTCTTCAAAGTCAGGATGCACCGATGCTACCTTTGCCTCCATTTTTTCCAGTAGAAGGTTCTCACGCATCTCTACCAGTTTGGAAAGTTCCGGGTTAACACTACGTGCTTTCTGCTCTGCTATCTGCTCAACAATAGACGCAATATTAGGGTACTTGTTGATCCAAGCCTTTACGTCTTCTTCCGAGACGCGCTTAGCAGTCTTATCACTAGCTTTCTCTACAGTCTCCTTTACCTTCTTCAGGTCTTGCTGTGACTTTGTAAAGGCTCGCTGTAAGTCCTTGTAACGCTTTTCCCAATCAACCTCTTTAGTCTTGCCCTCAGTGGATTCGCTGACTTGTTCAGTCTGTTCCTCTGTGTTATCAGCCTGTTGTGATTCGTTACCTTCGGTGTTACCAACTTCAAGCTCTGAAGACTGGTATCCATCTTCGTCATTGCTTTCTTGAGTCTGGTCAGCCTCGGGTGCATTTTCACTAACTCCATTGCTTCGAGAGTTTTGGGCTTTAATGAGTTCTTCGAGTTCTTTTTCTTCACGAGCAAGCTTATCAAGCCGCGCCTGGTGACGAGGTGTCGTAGCCATCGTAGAACCCATTACTTTTGGGGCTTCTACATGTGTAACGATTTCGTTAGTCATAGTTAACTTCTTCCTTTTGTTAATAAATGCCGTCGCTAGTGTCAGTGCCTGAAACACTTCCGTAGTCTTTATCACTTCCAAAGTTACTGTCAAAGTCTCGTCCAGCAAAGTCCCCGCTAGCAGAATTTGACTTTTTCGAGTTTAGTTCTTGTTCGGTTGGCGTTCTGGCGGTATTAATGTCCCAGTCACCCCGCTTAGTTGATGCATTTCCACCAGAAACCACAGTGGACTGCCCACTAAACCTGTTACCAGGAGCGTTTAGCGCGTCCTCCCCAACGCCGTAGTAAGACTTGTCGAACCCTCTCGCACTGTCTTTAGTCCAGTCCCCAGGTTTAGCATCTGGAATACCAAGGCCCCGAGCAACCATTTCATTTTCAATGGCTTTAAGAGAAGGCCTTTGGGCCATTTTAGCCATAGTCACCATTGGGGCTAGAGGGCCTGCAAGTAGTCCAGCCGCCGCAGACGCAATCTGCCCTTGTGGACTGTAGAGGGTATCAACAAGGTTGAGTTGGCCACGATAGTCTTTTTGGAGCTCTTCATCATTACGTTTTTTAGCGTCGTAGAAGCTCTCTTCTTGTTTAGGCTCGTAGTTATCCCTTTGTGGGCCACCGTCTGTTTGGGATGGGTTAGCAGTTTTAGCCCCACCAGTACTAGAACCTACTTCGGTGCTACCTGCTGGAACTTCACCAATCGGGTTGCCATTTACAAAAGGGACGTAACGAATGAAGCCAGTATGGTCCCTGAACACCTTTACTTCTACTTGGTTTGACTCAACACCAGGAGTAAGCGGTGCGTGGCCTATATTATCATTAGGGTTTGGCTGCACAGCAAAAGCCCGGTAGTCTACTGGCTGGTCCAAGTTTACCTGTCCACCTTCCGCCATCATAAGTTCTTCAGCCGGAAAAGGAAGCTGCTCATCCTCAGGACCAGACTGCTGCTGGGTGTTGTTACTCGCTAAAGCTCGCCTAGCCTTAGCAATCATTTTCTGGAGCTTGTCAATGCCATAAAAACCAGCTACATCAGCAGGAATAACAAACTCACCTTCGCTAAGCTTAGCTGGGATATTATCCCTTACGTTAGCAGGTTTAGCACCAACAGGGACAGGATTGCCACTAACAGGGTCTACTGGTGTTTGTGCGTTAAGTGCTTGTGCTGGGGCCTGACCTGGGTGGACCTCATTAGGGCTTGGCTGAGGCATCGCCCCCATACTCATCTCTTGGTCAACAGGATTCATACTTACTTGCCCTCCTTCGGCAAAACCTTCTAGAAGGCCTTGTGACCTCCCACCTTTAGCAGACCGTTGCGCGGCAAACTGGTTAGCTTCTTCGATAGAGTTAAAGCGGGGAAAACGGGCCCCTGTTCTTCCCTCGTAATTTCGTGCAGCATTAACTGCGTCCTCAACTTCTAGCTCAACTAGATTTCCAGTCTCGTCAGCCCATAAAGACGGAAAAACAGAAAATTTGTTATCACCTAAGTCTTCAGTCCTAGTAACTTCCGTTGAGTAGGTGCCGTCCCCATTGTCCCTACGCTCGTTTGGTTTTAGGGGCCTGTACACATGTTCCTTTGGTCTATATATAGCCCTAGTATCGGGCTCAATAAAGGCTTGAAGAGTTTCATCCTGTGCCATATTTATCTGTTACCGCTAAAGCCAGGAGAGCCTGGACTTGGAATAGAACCTGTTCCGATATTACCACCACCGGCCCCTGTAGGGTCGCTTGCCTGTGTTCCAGCAACTTGCCTAGTTGGGGTTGGTGTTCCTGGCGCCTGCTGAACCGGCAGAGAGCCGTCCTGACGGGGGGACCCTTGCCCTGTCGCCTTGGCCTGCATAAGCTGCTGCTTGCCCTGCTGGTCAGCCTGAGCCTGCTGCTGAAGGAATGCTGGATCTTGCTGCGGCGGACCGAACTTCTTCAGTATCTCGGCCTGCACAGCAGCGTCAACCATGCTGTTAGTTACCTTATCAGGATCAAGGTCAAGTGATTTTGCAATCTCACGAATGATGTAGTCAATCTTGGCGAACGGCGCAGTCATTGGGTTGCTAACCGTGATACCCATAAATTGCATTAGACGCTGACTGCGAACCTCATTAGCCATTAGGCTTTCAGTACCACGGGCCTTAACTTCTAAGTCACCTTTAATAGATGGGTCCGGGTCAAACTGCATGTTGAATGAAAACAATGACTTTCCTAGTGGGGCGAGGATAAAGTCGTCAACATTCTTGATAACGGCCTTGACCGCCCCGTTAGCAGCCCCCATAAGCATAGATAAGCCGCTAGCTGTCCGACCAAGCTCCTGATTACCTGTCTGACCGTGTGAGTAGCTAGGGAGACCAGTGCTTTCATCTGATAGCCTACGTGCTACGTCAAACATTTCCATGTTTTCACGAGAGACGTTAGGAAAGCTAGTCGCAAAGATACTCTGCCCAGGAGCACCACCCTCCCTCACAAATACTTTACCTGGGTAGATATTAAGGTCAGCCCCTGGCTCAAGGTTGGTCTTGTCAACCTCAAACACAAGGTTACCACTAAGAACAGCGTTATCGACAGATAGGCGCATAAACCCATTCATAAGAGCCTGAGTATCACTCATGTTCTCGGCAACGCCAATACCAAAGAAGCTGTAAGGGTTGTGCTCGTAAGGGCAAGAGAAGTAAGGAATACGGGACGGTTTGAATGGGTTGACTACAACACGAAGAATTTTTCCACCTGAGACCCAAATATTGCAGTTCAGTTCTTCTGCATCTTTTAACTCTTTGGGCAGAGCAATGTCCCAGCTTTTCAAAATCTCTTTATCGACATACCCCCAATAAACAAGGACCTCCCAACGATCAGGAGTTTGGTAATTTTCTTCACTTTCAAGTGTAGTCTCCCACCACAACTGTGTGTAGTTAGGGCCATCATTGATTAGCTGCTCAATTACGTTCTTACGGAAAAAGGGCCTGTTTTTGAGCTTGCGTAGCTCATGGGCCGACATCTTGCATCGTTCAATAACAAACTCGCACTGGTCTTGGTTGTCCGCGTCAGGGTCTGGGTAATAGTTCCAGACGGAGACATACTCGATCTTTGGGACAGTCTTGATGAGTGGGTTATACGTTGAGACATCTTTTGTTAATGTAGGGTCTTCCTCACTTTCAGTTTCAGGTTCTTGAACGTCCCAACGCGGGTACTCCTTATCCTCTAGGAAAGGCCCCTTTAAAACACCGTGGCCGTACAAGGCCATTTCAAAGGCCGCTGAACGAAGATGCTTATTGGCGTGTGTTTCATCTAGCTGGTCATGAATTTTCTTTTCCATCTTTTTTGCTGCTACCATAGCAGGATGGAACGTAATAGTCTTTTCAGTGGTGCCGGGGCCTTCAACAATACGGTCCTCGATAGGCTCAATAAACTCTTTTAGCCAACCAAAGTTTGGGTTGTTAACTAGCTCAGACGAGACCTCTTCTTTTGTTCCTTTATAACGAAAACCTTGATGGTTTTTTCTTTCTAGGGCTTTGTTGGCCTCTGGTAGGGAGTTAATAGCCGGGTCTAGGTTAATGTGGGCTGTTTCGGTAATACCATCTGGAAGAATTGTAGGCTCGACAGAAAGGGGAAACTTGTTGGACCCAAAAAGGACATCAGCGATCTGCCCAAAAGCCGCTAGAACTTTTGTCTTTGTAACCTTGATAAAGACACGGCTCTTCTCGTCGTCCCGGAACCTTACAGTTGGGCTATAAAGTCCTCGGTAATTATAGTCGGCCTCTAACCAACGCTGTTCATCAACACGGCGCTTTACCTCAGCTTTGTTAAATTTGTCTTCAACAAAGCTAGCTAGAACACTTTTCTTTTCCAGTGCATCATCAGAAGACTCGCTGGTAATGTCTCTTACAGACGAAACTGCATCTGACTCGAATGTTTCAAAGTCTAGATTGTCGTCAAAAAGACTTAGATTTGTTTCGTCTTCCATAGTTATTTTGTACCTTTTTTAGTAGCTCTGTTTGTCTTTTTGTTGTAAACGTAATCTGAGGGCTTAGCTTTGTCGTACTTTGCCTGGCGGTTTTTTGCCCTTTCTCCTGCCGTCATACTACCCCTTTTTGTTCCCTTAGTGGTAGCTTTTAAAGACCCTTTTTTAAGGTTACCTGACTTTTGAAGGGCAGAAACAGCTATAGCGTAAGCTACTTTCCCACTTTTACCTTTTGCTTTTAGCTGAAGCACTAGTCTTTCTAAAATTTTTGGCATACTCAATATCCAAATGTAGGGTCACAAGGAGCCCATGATTGGCTGTAACCTGCTTGACGTTTAAAGTCTTCGTGTAGCGTATAAGGCCTAGGGCGTGACATAACACCGTACCTTACTGCGTCATAAATATGGTCCCTTGACCTAGTATCTACATCGTCAGGGTTATTCTTATCTAGTGGCAACATCGGAATCTGAGAGACACAGTTTGTTGCTGTCGAAAAAAATACAAGGCTAGGCTCCTCTGTGTCTGGGTTGATGTCAAGTAATTTGTGTATCATATCTTTACCACTAACACGAGACCCAGCGCCACGATCAGCTCTACGATTAAAATGGCGGTGCTTATTCAGCTGCTCGCCACGGCTTGGGCCCCTGTTACCACGCTCGTCAAAAATCGAGCCGTCTACAACCCCATAGTCAACCTTTTCACCTGTGCTGCGTTCAATGGTGTAGACAAGGTCTGCTAGTTCGTCTGGGTATTGTCTGTGAACCTCTAGGTCTCGGTAAACGATCAACTGTCCATCTGGCCGCACTGCAAACCATACAACACCAGAATAAGAGCTATAGCCGTAGTCACAGGCCCTGAACCTACGCCAACTAGAAGGAATAGGGAACGGGTCAATAACGTGTAGATTTCTGTTCCACTCTTGAAAAGCCAGTCCTTCAGCAGCTTCCCAAGAACCATCTAGTAGCTGTTTTCTTTTGACCTCTGGTAGAGACATAAGGTTACGGGCATAGCTACGGTCTTTGGTAAGGAATGGGTTATCGGCTAGTTTTGCTGGAATAAAGCGACGTTTGAATAGGGGCTCACCAGCAAACTCATTAGCAGAACCGTCAGGATTAGAATCAGGCTCTACAAGGGTTTCCCCTGTTTCAATGTCAGTCGCCCAAAACGACTCATTGTATGGGGCCGGGTCGATAAACATTCTTTTGACCCACCAGGCTCCAGGACCACCGGGGTTGGTCGATGCTCTCTGGAACAGAGGTAGGTCACTAGTAGAACGCAAACGTGATCGTAGGTAGTCCCAAGCGTAGGGGGTAGGCCATTGAGTTAACTCATCAAACCCAATCCAGTTGAATGCCTGGCCTTGGTAACGAAGAACGTCATCGTCTTTGTCTAGGTAGGTGATCCAGAACCGTCCACCGTTAACATGGACATAGCTATCTAACCTTGCTTGCCATACAAATTCTTTTCCAAAGACCTTTGAGTATAGATCTCGGCTTTTTTGGCGAATTTCACGAAGCTCATCTGTAGTGCGGCGTAGAAGGAGTCCACTAAATTCAGGGTGGTGAAAGTAACGTATTGGGTCGGCAATCATAGCCATTGTCTTACCTCCGCCTGCCGCGCCGCCATAGAGACACTCTTGTTCGGAAGCAGATAGAAAGTCAGTCTGTGGCCCCTCGTTCGGCTCGAACACGGGCTTTTCGCTTTTTGGGTTTTGGCTCTGTGAACTCGACATATTCTGGTGAAAAGTCGCCGCGTATTCGTCCACCCCCGAACTCATAGTCAAGTAGGGGAATTTTTGTGGGGTTAGTATCTGGTTCGACGCCGTACTTTTTGGATGTTCGCTCTTTGACTGTTTTGATGAAGGGCCTTGGGTCGGCTGCTTTGAAGAGCTCGTACATGCTGGTTGCCCACTCTGGGCTCCCAAACTGGAATCTGTTCTCTCCGAAGATGTCCCACTGTCTTGCCCACGGGACTTTGGCCCCCGCGTATTGTTCTTCAATCTTTTGGGCCGCAATAAGAGCTTTAGAGATTCGGACTGCGAGTCGTCGGTAGAAGGTGGCTCTTGCTTGTCGTTCTTTTTCACTTTTAATCCGATTCCGAAGGGTCTGTTGGGTAAGATGCCGTCCTGTCTTCTTTATTAACCAGTCTGTGACACTTTGATAAGAGTACTCTTTTACCAGTTTTTTAGCTTCTTGAAGCGCAAAAAGCTCATCAGGTACTGGAAACAAGATACTGTCTGGGTCTAGGCCTAAGCCTTTAGCCTGTTCTTCATCCCTAACGTAGCCAAAAGGAATTTTACGGACTGTACCAGGAAGCCAGGGAATAGGGAGCCAAGGGTTTTCAAGGTAGGCCTCAATTTCTTTTTCTGACCAACTAGGCCGTGGAAAAGTTTGTGTATTTAGGCACTCTTGCAAAATAAGTTGTGGAGAATCTGCGTAAATTTTGCATAGTTCATAGTGGGACGGTAGCTGCTCGAAGAATCTACGTGGCTCTTCTTTAACAGCCCCATCTACGTCTTGCAGCTTTTCCTCGCTCACCTGTCCATGATTGGCTTCTAGCACAGAAAGATTTTCTTCGTTTTGCATCTTTTGATCCAGGTGTCACTTTTCCAGTTACAGGGGCTTTTAGGTTAGACCCGTTTTTAGCATTATAAGCCTTTCGGCCAGCAGCCGTCATTCCAGCGCCTTCTGAGGGCTTTAAATAATGTCGGCCTTTTCCTTTAGTTGTTTTAGCAATAGGCTTATCGTCTTTTCTTGCCATTAGTTACTACTCTTTTGCTGGGAGTAAGGCTACCCCACCTTTATACTCATGGCTTACTTGGGATTTAACAGTCTTGACGATACCAACACGATCTAAAATCTCTGTTGAGGCTTTAATCCTGTTACTAACTCCAAGGCCCTCATCCTTACCATCTATAATGTTACTTAGTGTTTTGATCGCAGTAGGTACTTTAAGGGCCATGTAGCTTGTGGCTACTTCAACCATTTGGTGCTTTAAACGATTAACAATATCAAGAACAGGCATATTTTGTGGGTAGCCAGCTAGTTTCTTCGCTAGCTTTGGGTCCCCGGCAGCCTCTTCCATTAACAACTCAAGGAACCTTTTGTCCTGCTCTTGGAGTGTCGCTGGAGGGCTCTCGATGTCAGTAATAGTGGCTACTCTTGTCATTTCTTTGACTTCAGCTCATTATACAACTTACGAATTTCAGTGTTGGACATCTTGTTCAATTGATTCGGTCTATAGCCAGCCTTAACAAGAGTATTCATGGTAAGAGAGTCAAGATCTTTTTCACCACCACGAGTAGTATACGTGGGCTTAGACGCTGCTGTTGCCTTTTTAACTGCCGGCCTTGAAGTTGGAGCAGGTGAAGTTGTAGAGGCTGTCTTTTTAGTTTCCTTTGGTTTTGCTGGCAAACTTTTTAGTGGGTTATTTTTGTTATAAATATCTGAACCACGACCTGCTGCGGTAGGTGTAAGAATAGCACCAATAGCGCCAAGGGCCTTTGGTAGAAGTAGTTTAGGGGAAAAGAAGCTCTTTGCCTTAGACTTTAGTGGTGTAGGCTTATCAGGGGACGGAAGGCCCAAACCAGAAGGAATAGCACGCATACCCGGCTTTCCGGCAGAGGCTCGCTCATGCGCCTTAACTGCTGTTGACTTAGCACCACTACTTACTGGGCCACTTTTGGTTGTAGTAACAGCCGTTGGCTTGTATTTTACAAGGGCATTAGGGCGTTTTGTAGGGGCTACCGCCCGACTTCCTGTAGTGGTAGGAAGCTTAACAGGAGCTTTTCCCTTAGTTACTAATGCGGCTGCTTTAACACCTTTAGTATTAGTTACAGATTTAGTCGGTGATGTAGTGCGAGGCGCTGGGCTAGGCCTAGATCCGGGCCTTTTACCGTTTGCCCCATAACGCTTAGTGTACTTAGCAGAACCTTTACTTTTACCGGCCATTAGATTTTTTACCCCCTTGAATCCTTTGGAATGTCTTTGATACTAGTGAAAGATTAGAACGAGAATTATTTCTTGCGTTTCCATCTTTATGCTCAACTTCTAAGCCTTTTGGGGCTTTTAGCTTTCTACGGGCCTTGTTTCTAGAGGACCGCCTAGCAATTTGCTCGGCTGTACCGTGGTAATCTTTGTATTCTTTTTTATAGTCTCTCTTTTTGGTGGTCATTTTTAAGCTCCTAGTTAAAATACAACAGAATTAATGTGTATAACGCTAATTGACCCTCATAAATACCAGCCCATCACTTTAGGCCTAGGCCACTGCCTGCGCCATGCTCGGCTCAATCGTTAGATCGTTCATTCCCCGCGCTCCCACGCGAAATAGAGAAGGATTGATACCATCAGCGCGAACGTCGCCAACGGCGGCAACATCGCCGCGCTCGCCGTCGTGCTGACGATGATCGCGCCGTCACGCAGCGCATCCCGCCAGCCCAGCCGCCAGTCCGACGCCTGCTTGACGACCCCGAACCCTACCGCCCACGCAGCCCCGAGGGCCACGCCGAACGGGGCGTAGGCCACCAGCAGCGGGCCGACTGCGACGTGGCCGAAGTCGATCAGTAGCCGCCAGCCCGGCGGCTTGTCCCGGTCGGTGCCGCCGACGATGAGCCTCAGCGACTTGACGATGCGCCCCATC
>Ga0100403_1000272_pt1 | contig 48150 bp, 49 predicted proteins | sample CryGeymet201501t_FD_83663 | JGI IMG/M metagenome (GOLD analysis project Ga0100403, IMG submission 83663) | Groundwater microbial communities from Crystal Geyser aquifers in Utah, USA - Crystal Geyser metaG 2015-01t | ecosystem: Environmental > Aquatic > Deep subsurface > Groundwater | place...
CAAAAATCAAGGAAAACAAAACAACATAGCACTTCACCCTCCTCTTCCCCCCCCCCCCCTCTCACGTTTTTTTTTTTTTTTTTTCGTTATGCCAACAACACCATCACGTTTCTCCCGCGACGCAGTCGAACGTTACCTCGACGCTATGCGTGACTTAATCACCAACCACGGACACTCAGTCACATGGGTTCGACCCGCTGGTTCGACCGAAACTTTCGCAGCACGTTTCCGCGACGCTATCCGCGCTCAACAACAAAACGCGTATGACGTTCTCTCCAGCACCGAATACGAACGCTTACTCGCTATCGGTGACGACTACCAAGTCTCGCAGTTCAACGATCTTGTTTGCTTCGGTCAGCGTTCACTCGTGCGCAAAGAACTTAAACAGTTCAAACCTTCTGCGAAACCTCGCGACGAACAAGTCCGCCCGAATCCAACAGACTTCGCAGCAGCAACGCAAAGCTACTCGCTCGGCAAGTCTGATGCAGAAGTTTTGTTTGCGGTTTATGTTTTTCTCAAGCGCGGACTGTTAACTGACTTTACGCTTGAACAAACCGACGTCGCTACCGTGCAGTCACAACTGTCCGACCTGCAACAGGTTTACGGCAAACACTTTGTAATCGACACTTCAACAATCACAGCAGTCGAAAGTGTTGACAGCACCGTTATTTTAATCAACGACCCAGACTCAACGTCATCGTCGTCCACCGACCCAGACTCATTGTCATTCGACTCAACACCAGCTTAACTATGTCCCGACCTTACATCTACCGAGATTACGTTTCACCCTACCTCGCTTGCACTCCGCAATCGGACGACGCAGTGCGTCTCTCAATCGACATTCCACTTGAAGTCCGCGAACGGTTTCGTCAAGCCGCACCGTTTCGTGGCTTCTGGAAATACGCGCTCGGTGTTTACATTGCGCGACTAGACGCAGAGCTTCAACGTCTCAATCTCCACGACCTCGGCTACCACGAACGTCAAGCTATCACGTTTGAAGTTGTTCGTCAGTTCTGTCACAACACTTCAATTGAACCCGACATTAGTGAGTTCGTTGAGTCAGTCCTTTCATCACACAAACCCATCCTTCCACCTACAACAGACAACGAAGTCCGCCACACCTATGAGTAAATCAGTCGATAACCTCCCTAACGAAAATCCAAAACACTTACGTTCCAATCCGGCTAACGCTGATGTCCGTGACATACCAGCAGACGACGAAGCTGCTCCGTTAATCTCTTTGATTGACAAGCCGATGGACGACATGACGCCAGACGAACTGCGCGAACACGTTCAACAGCTCCGTGCCGCAGCCGGTTCAAACGGTACGCTGCAAGCGCAAATGGCAGACAAGTCCGCGAAGAAACGTTCCGGCAAACCGAAAAGTTCTTCGTCTCGCAGTGCACCGAAGACTGCTGAGCTGTTGAATAAGTACTCGTTTTAGCTGCGCACACGTTTTAACTACGCACGTTCTCTTTTCCAAGTATCGTCCTATCCTTGGACGATACGCAATCAACCAAAAAAAAACAACGCCAACGTTATGCCAACAAGAACTACAAACAACCCGTATCACATCTCGCCTGCTGACTTTTTCACACAAGGCAAAAAACTTAACCAACGTAAACTGCGCCAACGTGTACGCACGTCGTGGTTGTGCGAGCAGCCCGAACAAATCACGACGTGCGTTCGCGTTTCGCGGATTCAAACTTGGTCGTGTTAAAAACGTTTAGTCTTAACGCTTATCACGTACGCACATTATGGACTACACATTACCATCCGCACCTGGCACGTCTCTCGCGCTCCCCGTTATCGACGGAGTATTCTTCGCCGATAACTCAACCCTCACTAACTTTGTCGAGTGCAATCGCAAAGGTGAATATCGTATCATCCATCGTCGTGAGTTCAACTCAACCGCATGGGCACTTGAGTACGGCCGTCGGATGCACAAGGCACTTGAACTCCGCTACACCGGAAGCAACGTGCTGCTAGGTTCAGCGGGTGTCACTGACCAGATGCAACAGCTTCTCGCAGACGAGTGGGCAAACAAAGGCGCGGAACCTGACGGCGAGTGGCGCACGCTCGACAACGCCTGTGCGACAGTCGCAAAATACAACAAAGAGTACCCGACTGAAACGTTTAACGTGCTCACCACGCACGATGACACCATCGCTTGCGAACTTGCGTTTGCTTTGCCGCTGACCACGTTTGAACTCACAACGCCGATCACCACAGTTGATCTTGTGACCAAAGAGTTCAAAGTTGTGACTCGCCTGCCTGTGTTCTACACCGGACGTATTGACCTCATCACACGTGAAGCAGACGGGACAATCCTTGTCACCGACCACAAAACTTCTTCAGTTGGTGGTGCCGGACTCTTTGATGAGTACTTTACCGGCGGCCAAATGAAAGGCTACGTTTGGGCTGGTCGTCAACTCACCGGTGAGAACGTGCTTGGTGCACGAATTAACGTAATCGGTTGCCGACCTCCGACAAAAACCATTGCTTGCAACACATTCTTTGAACGTCAAATTGTTTACTTTGACGACAGTCACATCGAAGAGTGGAAACAAAACACCATTCTTCTCATCGGAGACATGCTGCACGATTTGCAGCGCGGTAACTTCCCGATGCGTACCACTGCGTGCAAGCACCGGTTTGGTCGCTGCACTTACTACAACGTCTGTCAACTCCCGCTTGAGAACCGCGAAATGGTTTTGTATTCTGGTGAATATCGTGACGTCACGTGGGACCCCACAGCTGACGAGCAAACGCTGGAGAAGAAACCAGTTGTCACCAGTCCGAACATCCCACGTGACGCGTTGGATTCGATTCGGAGTTTCATTGACGGTTAAACATCTAACCCAGACGAACAGTCATGAATCCTACAGAATTTAAACAACTCTGCGATGCGTTAAACAACATCGCAGACGCAATACGTTCTGCTTCTGCCACGCCTTCGCCGACACCGAAGAAGCAAACGCAGTCGCAACCGCAGCGACCGCAAACCGACGAGATTGTTATCTTTGGTCTCAACGACGTCTTAACCTTCGGTAAGCACCGTGGAGCAACCGTTCGTCAAGTGCTCGCCGAAGACCCTGATTATCTTGACTGGGTTGAAGAAAATGTCGATTGGTGTAGTTTGTGTTTGGATCAACCAAACAAAACGCCGCAAAAGTCTCCGAAGAAAACCGTGGTTAAAAAGACGGCAGTTAAACAACAACCGAAGTCGAAGGCTCTTTCTAACCCAGTAATTCCTGACGATCCAGCTGTTTACTTCTAACCATGCCCGCCGCACTCATGCACAAAACGCACAACACTTTGTGGTACCCACCACAAGAAAAGCAACTTGAAGTTACCGTTCACTGGAACCCACTCCAGCACGACGACCCGAAAGAGTACTCACGGCCACGTGAATACAAACCGTATTTCTTTCATGCAAACTTTGAGTTCGAACTTGACGGAGACAACATCGAACACTTCTTTGGTGACGACTTCGACAACACGCCAGACTCACACATCATTGAGTTTGTTATTCAACAAATCGAAAACGAAACTATCACGCCTTAACTGTTAACGCTCCACACTCTACGCACATTCGTGCTTTTTACTTATGCCAATACAAATGCAACATAAACCGCAGCTCGATCGACTCGAATCGTTCGGTCTGCTCATGATCGGACAACCTAAGTCCGGCAAAACCACAGCGTGTCTCGGCTTCGAGTCTCCTATTGCAGTACTCGACTGCGATAAGAACTTCGCTGGACCGCTTGCTCGTGCGAAAGCTACTGAACCCGACTTCGATTACTTTTACTTTGACCCGAATGTCAATGAAGACGGAACTGAACGTCCGATGAACAAACGCTGGGACGTTTGCATGGAGTTTATGAAACTTGCACGCGATAACCCGGCGGTCAAAACTATTCTCATTGACTCGCTCTCGCCACTCGTTGACTTTCTCATGGCACGTATCCTTGCCGCTGCGCCGAAAGAGAACTTCAAAACTCTCAAAGTTGGTGACATGGAACTCATGGCACAAGCACACTGGCAGCCGTTCAAGAACTACATGACTCGGTTCGTCACGGCTGGTCGCACCAGTGGAAAGACTTTCGTGGTCACCTGCCACGAGGACACAATCACCACCGACACCGGCGGAGTCATCGGCTACCGTCCTATGGTTCCCGGTTCACTTAAGAACAACCTCGCAGGGTTCTTCACCGACGTTTGGCGCACCGAGTTCGGGCGTGACAAACAAGGCAAGACTACTTACCTTATTCGTGTCGCTCCGAAGAACCTTCACCAGATTGGCAACTCACTCGGCATTACAACCGAGACGCTTGACGTGACCAACAAAAAACCAAACGAAGTGTGGACACTGCTTGCTCCGTACTTTGGAAAGGAGACTAAATAACTCGCATTATGCACACCGAACAACTCACATCCGCCCAGCTCACTCCCGAGCAATCCGCAGTCATCGAAGACGTGTTCACACACCGCCTCAACTGCTGCGTCACTGGACCCGCAGGCACCGGCAAATCCGCTGTGCTTAAAGTCCTTGACGACTTAGCCCACACGTCTGGCCGTAAGTTCTCAGTCGTCGGAACCACCGGCATCGCTGCCGTTAACGTCAGCGGTTGCACTCTGCACTCGTGGGCTGGTCTCCCGTTCGACATCAACCGTGTCGAACCGTTCATGCTCGCCCGCAACATCGAACGCTCAGAGAAATACGAAAAGGTTTACCGCAACATAACCGAGACCGACATACTCGCAATCGACGAAGTGTCTATGCTCAGCGGTGTACTCTTTGACTACTTCTCTGAACTCTGTTCGCTCGTGCGTTCCGACCCGCGGCCGTTCGGCGGCATGACACTCATTGTCTTCGGTGACTTCCTGCAACTCCCGCCAGTCGGAGACCAAGTTAACCGCAATCCACCCTTTGCGTTTCAAGCCGAAGCGTGGGCTAAAGGTGACTTCCGTCTGCACTTACTCACGAAAATCTTTCGTCAAGCCGACCCCGAGTTCGGTGCCGTGCTGTCCAAAATACGACGCGGGATTCAAGATGTCGAAGTCAAAGACTACCTCAACCGACTCGTGGCTAAACCACTTCCCAAGTCCGGTAACGCAGTGATCATCCACACGCACAACGCCGAAGTCGACAAGATCAACAACAAGTTCCTTGATCAACTCGTTGGTGAGTCACGTTTGTTCACCGCTCGCGACTGGTGCGAAGACTCTGAACTCGGACGCAAGGGCCGTGGCGATCTCGAACGTCACTGCCTTGCGAGTTCTCCTTTACGTCTTGTCGTCGGCGCACGTGTTATGTGTCTTCGCAACCTTGACTTCGATCTCGAAATCATCAACGGTTCGTGTGGTAAGATCATCGGCTTCGAAAAACACGGGTCCGACGATTTCCCCTATATCCCCGTCGTCGAATTCGACAACGGTACCCACATGGAAATCAAACCGCAACAGTGGGAGATTAAAAACGAAGACGCGATCATCGCACGTCGACGTCAAATCCCACTCCGCGTTGCGTACGCTATCACGTCCCACAAAGCACAAGGTCTCACCCTTGACTCAACTGTGTTGTTTCTCAACCGGTCGTTCACATGGGGTCAGGGTTACGTCGCACTCAGTCGGTGCAAGACCTTCGACGGAACGTACTTGCAAAACTTCAACGCCCGAACCTTCCGCGCTAATCGCGACGCGGTAAGGTTTTATCTTAACCCTGCGGCGTATGGAGTAATCCGTAAACCGCAACAGTTTCCGTCGAAAGCTGACGGCCACAGTTACACAGAATAACTTCTGTAGCGCTCCGCGGCAACCACTTTGTGACACATCTGTCACAAAAACAAAACAAAATAACAGTAACAATAACAGAGAAGTGCACTCACCCATAAACGCACAACAAAACATATGGAAGATCAAATCCAATCAGGAACAGACGTATTCGACGTCCTTAGCAACGTCGATCTCAGCGAAGTCGATACTCAAATGCCGCTTCTCAAGAACGGTGCGTACGACTTCACCATCGCCGAGATGTCTCGCGAGTTGTCCGAACGTAGCGGTGGTACCTACCTCCTGCTCGTACTGAAGCTCGCGACTGACGGCGCCGAAGACATCAAAGGTAACCCGATCAATCCGGGTTATCCCGTCCGCCACATCATCTCGTTGGTGAAGAAGGACAAGTACGACCCGATCCGGAACATCGCTCAGTTCCACGAAGCCCTCGGCAACAAGGCCATGCAGTTCGATCCTACGTTCGAAGCCTACATTGGTCAAACGATCACGGCTAAGACCAAGGTCGAGCCGGAACGTGAAGACAAGGATACCGGCGAAGTCTACCAAGCCACGGTACGCGTCGCCTCCTTTGTCCGACCTAAAACCGACAGCGAATAACCGAACACAACTGTTCGTTAACCAACACCGGGGTTGACACTAAGTGTCAACTTCGTTTCTTACCCGACAGCATTAGGTCCGATCCCTAGTGCTGTCCTAAGATAGGACCATACTCATTTGCCAAACCTTTATTTCTTTCGTCATGCAACTCCCATCGCTATTTGAATACGCCACGCGCACAGAACGTCGCGCAGACACTCGGCACTACAGCGTCACTCACGTGTCCTACAGCGTCACTCACGTGTCCTACAAAGGTCACGTCATGGTCGTCGAAATCTGTCTCGACGGTCCCGCTTACTTGCCACGCTTTTTCCACACTTATCTTTTAGACTCAAACGCAGTTGACCCTGCGTCTCACGCAACTCTCAACGCTGCGATGCACAGAATCACCGCAGTACTCTTAGAACTAACACAACAAAATACATTCGACAATGCAGACAATTCAACTCTCTGAAGTTAAAGAACTCGACCGGCAACGGCAGGAGTATCACAACATCGAACAGCTTGCCGTAAGCATCATGACACACGGGTTGATCCAACCCATTGTGCTTGACGAAAACGGAACGCTTATTGCCGGCGGACGTCGTAAGTCTGCGTTGCAGGCGATCATTAACGCTGCGTTGCCTGACGACGATATCCCGTCGTCAATCCACCCAACGATTGAAGCGTTTATTGAAACCGGAACACTCGAAGAGAACGTTCATTTCCGTCAGATGCTCACGTTTGACGGCTCGACTTTGTCCACGCTTGAACTTGAGGAGAACCTGCAACGTGAAAACCTCACATGGCAGGAGACTACTCTCGGTATAGCACGTGTGCACCAGATCAAAACTCGTGAAGCAACACTCGACTCTAAGTCTTGGGGCGTGCGTGAGACCGCAAAACTTCTCGGACCTCGGTTCAGCAAGTCGCATGTGAACTACGTCACGCGTGTGGCAAAGCTGCTTAACGCAGGCGATAAAGAAATCTGGGCGTGCGAAAACCTCACGTCTGCTTGGCGTCTGATTACCGCGCGCAAAGCAAACGAAGCTGCGACAAAGTTTGCCGAGATTAACACTGACTCGTCAGTCGACATTAGCCAGTTCGAAAAGGTTTCCCCGCCGACACAACCGTCCGGAGACGCAAAGAGTTCTTCGCTCAACGATGACGTGCTGAATCAACTTTTCGGCGCACCAACTGACGACAGTCAACCGCGCACAGTTGGCGAAGCGATTACTGCGTCGCAACCCGAACGACCGATACGTACAATCGACTTCAGTTCTCGGTTCCTTAACTGCAAGATGGAAGACGCTTTCGATGACGAATCCGTTGACCATATCATTACTGATCCGCCTTACGCAATCGAGATGGATCATCTGTCACAAGGCACAACTGGTATGAAGAACATCGACAACGTCGCACACACGCACGACGTACAGTCCAACCTTAATGACCTCCCTGTGTGGATTGACAACTTCTATCGCATACTTCGTGACGGTGGGTTCTGTATCTTCTGGTGCGATTTTGAACACTTCAACCACTGTCGTATGTTGGCTGAGAAGTCTGGCTTCAAGACTCAACGCTGGCCGTTGATCTGGGTTAAGACTCACACCTGCAAGAACCAAGCAGCGACAAAGAACTTCACGAAAACCGTTGAGTGCGCTGTGCTGTGTCGTAAAGGTAACGCGGTGCTTGCGAAGCCGCAACACACCTGTGTGCACACTGCGTCTAACGAAGCCGAACGCAAACAGTTCCACGGCCACCCGTTTGTCAAACCGTTCACGCTTTGGCGGTGGCTTGCTAACGCAGTAGCCATTCCCGGACAGACAATCTGCGACCCGTTCGTTGGCACTGGCTCAATGCCATACGCTTTGCTAACCGAAGGGTTTAAAGTTGTCGGAAGTGAGATGGACACCAACCACTATAACCAACTCCGCGAGAAGTTGACTGAGTTATACGCTCGTCAGTTCCCTGGCGAAAACGTGCGTTTGGTTTAAACTTAACCTAAACTGAAATAAACATTATGGCACACACACCACTAACAACAGTACCGCCAAAACAACAAGAAACTATTGCAGGCAATCTTCACCAAGAAACGAGCACGTCGGCTGAACAGACCATACAAGGGAAATCCGCAATCGACACAGTTCTCAGCCAGCGTCAACAAACTCACGGTGCTTTCTCCTCAAACGCACGTATCATTCAGTCAATGAAAGACCTTGCGCGTCAAGGTGACACTTACTCAAAGCTCTCCTACGGTCAGCGCGAAGCTATCGACATGATCTTACACAAGATCGGCCGAGCAGTCAACGGCAGTCCGTTAGAGATCGACCACTACGTCGACATGCAGGGTTACGCTAAACTCGGCGCTGACGCAACCAAACAACACCCAGGGTTCGGCACTTCCGACCTTTAGTCTCATGCCGATTATACCAAACCGCTTCCCTCCAGCACACACAGCTTCGCCCCGACTAGCAATCGTGGGCGAAGCCCCTGGTGTGTCCGAAGAACAAACCGGACAACCGTTTGCCGGCACGTCTGGTCTTGTCTTACGTTCAATTCTGTCCCAGTGCGGCGTTAGTTTTGACCATTGCTTTCTCGGTCACGCTTGTCAACTCCGCCCGCCTAACAACAACCTCTCCAGTTATCAATGGTCTGGACCTGAAATTCAGTCCGGCATCAATCGTCTTGTTAAAGACCTTACACTATATGCTCCTGACGTCATCTTATGTTGTGGCGCTGCTGCGGTACGAGCCCTTAACGGGGGCGTGGATGTCTCAATCCACAGTTATCGTGGTAGTCCTTTCTTCTCTACTGCTGCTAACTGTTGGTGCGTCGCTACTCTTCACCCTAGCAATTTAATCCGTGCCGTATCGCAAACTTACCTCTTCCTCTTCGACGTTAAGAAAGCTCTCCGCATTGGTCGAACTCCAAGCTATGCCTTACCGAACCGTCGGATACACTTCCGACCAACAGCTAATGATTGTGTTGAATTCCTTAATTCACTCCGGCGAGTACAAGCTCCTGTGGCGTTCGACATCGAGGGTGGTGTTGAAGCCGCGGGCGTTAAATGCATATCTTTTACTAATAGTCCCACAGAAGTTCTTACCGTACCTTTCCGTAACGGAGCCAGGTTTATTAACGGCAATTACTTTTCCGATCCCGACGACGAGCAACGTGTCTGGCGAGCAGTATCTGAACTTTTGTCTGACCCTGCCGTTCCGAAACTAGCACACAACTGTTATTACGAATTGTTCTGTTTGCTGTGGAACCACGGCATCGTTGTCCGAAACCTTTGCGATGACACTATGTTCATGCACTGGGAACTACTTTGCGAAACAAGTAAAGACCTTGGGACTGTCGCAAGTATCTACACAGACGAACCGTACTATAAGTCCGACCGTACTGTCGACGACGATGACACGCACAGAATCTACTGCGGTAAAGACTCAGCGGTTACGCTCGAATCGTACTACCAAATGCTGCCGATACTCAAAGCGCACCAACCTTCGTACGACCACTATCGGTTCAACATGAAGATTGTTTACCCTTACACGTATATGTCCGTCCGTGGGTGTCGTATCAACCCGACTGAATGGAAAAAACAAACCGCAGAAGTTTACTCTCAAATCGTTGATCAGCAAGCAAAGGTTAACAAGATCGTCGGAGCGTTGTTCAACCCTAAGTCTACAGCGCACAAACTTGCGTGGCTCTACGGACACATCGGTCCGCCTCCGAAGAAAATTACTCCGGCTTATCATCATGCCGCGTATCTTGCAACGATCAGTCCGAAGTTTAAACCGAAAAAGAAACGCACACCTCAAGGTAGTAAACTCACCGCAGACGAAGCCGCGCTTGACCAACTGTACATTGAAACTGGAAACAAAGAACTCCTTGAGATTCTGCGTTTAATCCAACTGCGTACACGGTTCTCCGACTTGCAAAAGGTGATTCCGTTTAATGACGGGCGCATACGTTGTAACTTCACAAACGTTGGTCCCGACACCGGACGTTCAGCTTCGTCTGAAACTAACGTCATGACACGTAAAACTAAAGCGAACATCGCACTCCTCGACGACGGTTCAATTAAACTCACGACTAAACAAACAAAGCTTTACCTCGGCACGAACTTACAGAACCAAACCAAAGCTGTGCGTAAGATGTTCACTGCCGACGACGGTTATGACTTCTTTCAGTACGACCTTTCTGGTGCGGACGCGTGGACTGTTGCTGCAGACTTAAAAGCTGTCGGTTATCCGCAGATGTTTCACCATCTACTTAATAAGATCAAACCTTCTAAGAACATTGTGCTCGCATTAAAATACGGTCTCGGTGAAGTCTCTACGTGGACAACCGAAGACTGGAAATCGCGTCAACACGAAATCGACTCCGAAGGACGTGACGCTATTATGTACTTGTGCTCAAAGCGTGTGCAGCACGGAACCAACTACGGCATGGAGGTTCCGCTGCTACGTAAAACCATTCTCAAAGACTCAATCAAGAACATCGTTAGCACAGGTAAAGGCGAACCGATCGATCTTGACAACGCAACTGGTGAACGTCTGCAAACGTTGTACTCTAAACTCTACAACGTAAACGCGCGTCGTAAATATCTTGCTGAACAGCTTAAACAAACTGGTCGTTTAGACTCAGCTAACGGTCATCGTCGTAAGTTCTTATCAATCCGTAACCGATCACAAATCGAAGGCGAGGTAATCCGTAACGCTCTGGCGCATGAACCACAAGCGAACACAACCTACGTCACCAACATTGCGTTGCTCAACTTGTACAACGACCCAGAGAATCGTCGGCCAAACGGATCGCTAATTGTCGAACCGATACTCACAGTCCACGATGCGTTGTGCGGTCAATGGCCACAAGAACTCCGTGACTGGGCTAAGACTAAACTCAAGCACTGGTTCAGCATCGACATTACAATTCACGACATTCCAGTTAATATTCCAGCCGATGGTGGTTGGGGTGAGAACTGGAAAGAACTTCCTAACGAAATCTAAACTAGTCAACACCACTACTGCGCTTACTGCGCTTTCTTATGAACTCACGACAAAATAATCCCGGCAGTTTGTCAAACCTTCTAACCAAGATCGACTTCTCGCGCACATGTTTTCTGCTTATGTCTGCGGACGGTAAAACCGTTCTGCTCGACGGCGCTACCGGACAGCCTTGGCATACGTACAACAAAATGCAAGCAATAAACATGCAGAAAATTTTGCGCGACGAGGACAAAATCTCGACGCAACTTGTTACGTTTATTGAAGCTTTGTGTAAACTTGCTGCACTTGAAGGTGTTACTTTAACTCCGCCATGGACTATGCGTCACATACAAGAGCAACTTATCGACGCTGCACGTCCAAAACAGTTTCATATTGGGTTCGACAAAGACGCTAAGTAATGACCACGACCACAACAACTGAATCTCAACCCGCGTCGTCCCCGCCAACATCCTTCCTTCGAGACTACCTCGAAGCGGTTGGTGAGTCCGAATCCCCTGAGATGTTCCACACGTTCTCTGCGTTCGTTGCGCTTGCTTCGTTTGCGTCAGGCAAAGTTTGGTTCGACCTCGGCCATATTAAAATCTTACCAAACATTTACGTGTGTCTCGTCGGTCCTCCGGGGGTTAAGAAAACCACAGCAATGGCTTTGTGCAAACGTCTTTTACGCGAAGTCAAAACCGTGCCGCTGTCCGCCGAAGCACAAACACGTGAATCCATCTGTCTAGACATGGCAGGCAAAGGTGACGAAGCTGGTTACCGCCGTCAGATCGTTGACCCAAAAACAAAAAAGCCAATCGTTTGGACACCCTTAACCATTTGCGTAACAGAACTCTCAAACTTCTTCGGCTTCAACGCAGAGCAGATGGTTGACTTTCTCACAACAATATATGATGAACCTGTCTATGAAGTTAAAACAAAAAATAAAGGTAACGACTACATCACTGCGCCCTGTCTTAACCTACTGGGCTGCACCACCCCGTCGTGGATTTATTCATACCTTAAGAAGGAAGTTCTCACAGGCGGTTTCGCTCGGCGCTGTATGTTTATCTTTGAACGAGAAGAAACAAAACGTGTCCCTTTCCCCAAGGTCACCGAAGCACAAAAGGAAGCGTGGACTCGGCTTGAGCGTGGTGCGCAACGAATACTTAAATTAACTGGTCCGTTCACCATTTCACAAGACGCATACGACTTCTACTACCAATGGTACATGGAACGCAAAGCACCAACAGACGAAATCGTCCAAGGCTTTAACTCAACCATGCATATCCAGATGTTCAAACTCGGTATGCTTATCTCGTTATCCGAAGGCAACGACATGGTACTCACTAAACCGCACTTAGAATTCGCATTAGGTTTGCTTCACAAAGTTCAAACCGGTATGATCTCTTTGTTCTATGGTGTCGGCGAGAACCCACTCAACGCACAAGCAGCACGTCTTGTTGAAATCTTGTCCAAAGCACCAGATCAAATGCTGTCTGAAACACAACTCCGGATCAAAGCCTTTTCGTTTGTACGCCCACAGGACTACCGCGAAATACTTCTGCACCTTCAGTCCGCTAAAGTTATTTCACGTAAGCAAAACCCAAAGACGCAAGAGCACGTTATCGTGCTTAACTCAAAAGCAGCACAACCACCACAATAACTCAACCCAACGCTTGTCCGCGTTTCCACTTATGTCAGAATACCAACGCCAAAACTACATCGACGGTGACCTCCAACTTGCCGTCTTCGAACACAAAGCAACTCACTTCCAACCGAAATACGACGGAATCTGGTGCGCTTGCGAAATCACTCCAGTCGACGAAACGACTGTCGTAGCTCAATACTACTCACGTTCAAATCAACTTAAACACTCCGCAATTCTGCCGAACTCAATGAAACTAATCACAACCGTTACGCTTGTTGGTGAGTTCATGTTCGGCACTGAGCGTGCACAGGACGAACAACTATACGAAAAGCTTTTCGTCTTTGACGTCTGGGGCTACAACGACAAACCATACCTTGAACGGTGGCAGCTTGCAAACCAAATCGTCGAACGTTTCGCGGTTGACAGTTTTGTTTTAGTTCCGACCCTTCCAGTTTCTGCGTTCGCAAACTTCTGGCGTGACCAAGTTGTCAACAATGACACCTACGAAGGTGTTGTCTTTCGCAGTCTCAACTCAACGTGGGACGAACCGCTTATTCGACAAAAACACATCGTCACTACTGACTTCCGCGTGGTTGGTTTCGTCGAAGGGCAAGGCAAATACGCAGGCTCGCTCGGCGCGCTGCGTGCTGTCCTATCTTTGGACGATACCAAAGAAACGACAATCGGCGGCGGGCTCACTGACGAAGAACGTCACGAAATCTGGCAAAACCAAGACAGCTATCTCGGTCGCACGTGCGAGGTCGAAGGCAGCGGACAGTTTAAGTCAGGGCTTTTACGTCACCCACGTTTTGTGCGGTGGCATAACGAAAAATAACAACCAACGCAAAAGCGTAACAACCAACGCAAAGAAACCACACCACCATCACTATCATCATTATGAACGTCACAATAGTAGCAGATTCAGTTAACCCGCTCGGCCAACGTATTTGGAACAAGCAACACGTCAGCCCGTTTGAACACCAAGCACTCGCAAGTTGGGCCGCGCAGTACGAACCCAACCCGCGACAAGGTAACCTCCGTGGTGCTTGGGAGCAAGCACGTCACACGTTCCGCACAGACGTCGGTGAAATTCCTGACGAAGAAGCACAAGACCTGATCGACGAACCGACCGATACAAAATCTCGTACTCCTTCGCCTACAGTCCCATCAGCTTCATCCGCTCACTCACAGCCTGCCGAGCAACTGTCCGAGGAACGTTCGGGTTCTGACTAATATAATCATCAATCAAGTTAGCCCGGATCATTTCAACCGGACTTAACTCTTCAGGCGCTCCGGACAATTTACTCCGCAGCGCCTTTTTTGTGACCTCTTCTTTAAGCTCACTGAAACGTGGCAACCGTGTGTTGAAACTTCCTGCAATCTGTTCTCGACGTCCTGTACTTGCTTTGGTTCCTTCGTCAAGAAAGTCCCGCGGGAACATACGTTCCAATGCCATGTCAACAACACTCCGCATAACTTCGTCTGCGGTGTACGGTGTCTGACTTGCGTACGCTTCAACCATCTGACGTGCTGTGTCCACATCATCGGCTAAAAGTTTATCCGCCATTTCACCAAGCTGTTCGCGCCGGTCTTTCGTGGCTACGTCATTTGCGGTTCGCATCAAACGTTGTTGCAAACGCATATCGGCTAACTGCTTTGGTCGCAGGCCGATTGAATACGCAAGCTTCTCACCAAAGTTTGGTTCGTACAAAAGCTCACCTTTTTGGTCCATGAACTGACCGTTATTCCGCATGAGTTCCAACGGGTTCTTAAACGCTTGAGGTAACGCTTTCTGAAACGCTCCGCCGACATCGCCCTGCGTTGCCATCGACAGACCTTCGTAAACATTGTTCACGATACTGCCGCCAGCTCCGAGGAACCCGCCCATCGAAAACCCTTGATACGCGGTAAGTCCGAACATACTCCCGAGACTAAACCGTGACCCAACGTCAACCCCAAGGAACGCGCTCGGCACACCGTTCATTGCAATATCGCTAACCAATCCGCCGAGTTCTTCGTCATCACCCATAAGCTGCGTGATACCTTCTCGTGTCGCTGCGTAGATTTCTTTACCAAAGATTTCTTCAAGAGTCTTAACCATGAAACCGGCAAGCGGCATACCCATAGCGCCAGCGAAGAACGCTTGTGTACCCATCATCTGCATGAACGCCTTACGCGCACCGCCGGCCTCACTCAGATTGCTGAACACTCCTTGTGTTTTCGCTTCCCGAAGTGAGTCGTTAAACAACCGCGCCATCATGTGCAGACTTGACATCATGAAGTTGCTCAGACTCAAAAGCACACTAGCAGCGCCTTGTGCGTTACCGAGATAACGTAAGCCGAACGGACGGTTGGGTTTGCCGCCGGAGAACTGTGTGCTTCGAGTGAACTCTGTAGCAAACGCATACAACGCATCACCTTGGAGTCCTTGTTTCTTTCCGATCTCAAACCCGGCAACGAAAGCAATCCGCGCGTTAGTTCCAGTTGTTACACTATAAATACTCCGTGCGGTTTTGGCGTACAAATGTGCTGTGTTTTTAACCGCTTCCTTTGCTGTGACCGGCAGTAACCCTTTAGTCAAACGCCGCGAGTTAATCGTGTCAAGTTCCATCGGACTCAACAGCACGTCATCAAGCGCACCATAACTTACCACCGCTTCGTCGATCGCACGGCTGAACGCGATTTGCAGTTCAGGGTCGTCAAACTTCAGCTTACCCGGAGTCATAAACCCACGAGCGTTATAAGCTTGGGCGACTGTTCGTGACGCACGTCCGATAATCGCACCAGACTCACGGAACGAACCCGTAAGTCGTGTGATCTGCGGCATTGTGGTCAAGAACGTTTGCGATGACTCAATCAGCGCTGAACTTAAATTGAATCCGAGGAAATACGTAAAGATACCAGACTTCAAACCTGGGTACTCTTTATGCGCAGAGTCAGTTTCATTCTTAACCCATTCGTCCATTAACTTCTTAACGTGCGGGTGGTCACGGAATTCAGGTTCACGCAGCATTAACTCCGCGTTGTTACGTGTCTCTGAGTTAGCCAACGAATAAGCAACCGCAGTACTGTAGTCGATCGCGCTTTCCCACAAGTTAGTAAACTCACGACCAGGTTTCTGTTCTTGCAAACGCAGGAACGCACGAGTACGTTCCTTCAAAGCTTTCTGCAAACTCGCTTCGCCGGGAGTGTAATCCGGAAATAACGCATCGGCATTTTCTTTTCCGTGTTTTGCTTTCGCTGCCTCGTACGCAGTTTTCTCAAGCTCAACGAACACTCGGAGCGCAGTCGGGTTCAAGTAATGCGCAACTGAATTCTTCTCCCGCTGTGACTTCCGAGAAGTAACAAACGAAGTCGGATCAACGTCAGGGTCTTTCTTTAACTTAGCAATAGCTTCGTTGGCTTCGCGTTCCGTACGCCGTGCGATAGTTGCGTTCTCGTCTTCCCCGCGACGATACTTCACAATATAGTCTCCGACCCGACGTTCAGTAAAGAAGTACGGACGATCCATAACCTTCGTCAACACTTGGTGCGCTGCGTTAGTTGCTGCGACAGTCTGTGCGATACTCGCGTCAAACCCTTCGCTCTTTAACAAGTTAGCAAACTGATCCACCGCACGTAAGTGCAGGTTGTTTAAGTCCTTATTCCGATACAACCCACTACCTTGGAACGCCTTAACCGATCGACCGTCAATCGTTGGGTCACCGACAAGCTGATTGCGTAAAGCAATTTGTTCAGCTTTACTCTGAGGAAGCGGAACGTATTTAGTCACTCCGTCTTGCGTGTAACGCATAACCTGTCCGTGCAACAACGCTTGAACTTGCGGATTCAACCGCGCAACTAACTCAGTCGCTTTACGTTGCAACTCCATACCTTGTCGTTGTGCGTCGGCCGACCGTAGTTCCGGGTCTTGCAACATCAGAAACTTAGCAATCATCGTACCAGTTTGCCGTGCTGAATACTGCACAATGTTTTGTGCCGCCCGAGTGTTCATTGACTTAGTTGCTTCGATCAGACGCCAGACTTGTGCACGCTCAGCAGATTCAAGTCGAGCAAACGACGGAATGTCCATCACGTCTTCAGGTGATGTGTAGTTCTGTCTTTCACTGTTATGACGCAGCGCGATGTCACTAAACGCACGTTCTGCTTGTGGGTTCTGGGCAACCAAACCCATCGCAGTTTTCAGTAACCGTTGTTTCGGAGTCAATCGTTTGTCTGGAATGTTGGCAATCGAAGTCAACTGTCCGAACAAGTTCCGCGACATAAACACTCGATTCTGGTCAGTCAAAATAGCGTCTGCCCGGCTCCGTTTATCGTACACGTTCGCAACCAAATCACGAACAATAGGTATCCGATCACCGACAGACAAAGCAAACTGAATCGGGTTACCAAACGCTTGTGTCATGAACGAAGGTTTAATTCCCTGATCGGTTTCAGAGAACTTTCTGAAATCAGACGCAAAGACTTTTTGCAGTGCGGTTTTAATCAGACTCTGCTCAGACTTACTAACCTTAGCCTTAATGTCTTCATCACCAAAGAAGTCTTCCACGTTCCGAATCAATTCGTCTTGATCGTGGAACCGTCCTACGTTTGCCTGCGGGTCGAGGAAACGGTTCATCTTAATCAGTCGTTCTTGTGCTTTACGTAACACTTCAGGAGTCCGCGCAAGCGCTTTAAAGTCCTCAACAAACTCACCAAGGTTAACCTCTGGTTGTCCCATACGTCTTTCGCCTACACCACTCTGCTTACCAAACGCAGACAAAGCCCGACTAATCTGTTCAAGATCACGAAACTGATTCTGCAAAAACTCAACCTCTTCTGGTGCGAGGTGACCTTTAAGTTCTTGAATTTTACTCCGTGCGTTTTTGTCCATGGTCAACGCTATTGAAAACGTTTCCGTAAACACAGCAAGAAACTCTTCAACGTCTTCCGCAGCTTCACGCAATACCGGATTAATATCAGTGTCGTTTCGTAACTTTTTCGGAATCATGTACTCATACATGAAACGCAAGGTGTCATTACGTTCATCAACTGTTAAACTCTCCGCACGTTCTTCCATGCGATTGAGTAGTGTACGCTTTTCAAGAATGTCTTTTTTGTTTCCACGATACCGTGACAAGTAGTTATACATTCCGTGGAACTGCTCGTGTGCGAGTGTTGCAACACGGATAAACCCGTCCATTATTTTATTGTCGGAAACTTTTTCTGCGGTCAGACCAAGGATACGTGTAAGCGTACGTCCCTTCGGCATTAGTGCGTCGTTCGCCCCGCGCGGAACGTTCAACCCAAGCACCGAACCCATTGCGGCCACAACTTCTTCACGTTGACGTAGCGCTGCGATACGTGGAATGTCAATCTCGTCGAAAGACAAAAGAATCCGTTGTCCGAGATCCATGTAAAGCAGTTGAATGTCGGTGTCTAAACCAGACCCTTCGAACGCACGCGCTGCGTATTTGTTCCAGTCCCAAAGCATCCGCTCACGTGGTGAGAGCTTTTGTCCGGACGGAGGTGTTGGTGCGAGTAACGGTTGCCCGGGACGTGGGCCGGAGGGGGCCTTCTGGCCGGTCGATTCGGCGGACCCTGCGTCAGTCCGTACACTCCCGCGAACTTCTCCCAACCCAAACAAATAAGCTTTTCCTGCTCCGACACCATACTTAGCGTCAAGCCGATCTGCGTGACGTTGTGCGTCCTTGTCCGACCAGTCTGTCACATCCATCTCACCGTCTTCACGTCCGCGTTGCACAAACGCTTCGCGACGATCTTCGTCAAGCTCACGTCCGGTTGTTTCAACTTCCGCTGTACGCACACCTTCTTCTTTAGTCACGTCTTGATCGACTAACTTCTTACGTTGGCGGTCCTTCTGTGCACTTCTTAACGCAGCTTGGTCGTTCGTCGCAGTTTTTAACTTCTGCCCGAGGTCACCTTTACGCCCGCCTTTCTCCCAATTCAACACAGCAGTTTGCATTGCACTAAGCGCAAAGGTTTGTGCTCGTGTGTCTAAAATCCCGCCCAGCCGGGCATACGCATCCGCGATAGCGTCCCGTTGAGTATCGTCCAAACTCTGGACGATACGATTAAATTCGGCTATGCGCTCCGGGTCTTCGACAAGCTGATCAACATTACGTTTGCCTTTCTTCTGAGTGTCTACAGCTTTACGTTCAGCCGCAGCACGACGGCTTGCTGCAGACTCAATGTCTTTTAAGTGGTCGCTCAAACGCGCAAGACTTTTCTCAACCGGTTCGTCGTGGACGCGTTGCATCTTCTGAACAAACTCAAGCACGCCTTCGCTGGTAAACTTACCGTTGGGGTTGAGGTTTAACGCTTTCCGTGTTTCCGCGTCAAAATCGGGAACGTCGGAACGAGCGTTTAACTCGTCAACAAACTGATTAACGATTTTAGTTTCAGCAACAACATCAGGAGCAGAACGTGCAGGTTCGGCTGTTGCGAGATTGTCGATCACACGTTGGATTTGTTTGCGGTCGACAACTGTAGGCGTTGTGCGTGTGCGTTCTTGGCGTTCGGTTTGTCGTGTTCGACGCAACCGCGCAGCACGTTGGCCAGCTTGTTCAGCTTGCGTGTTATCGACCTCAATAACTGCTTCGTCAAATTTTCGACGTTGTTTATCAAGAATCTGCAAAACGTTTTGCGTTTGAATTTGCTCTGCGTGTGTGCTGAACGGACGTGCTGCGGTAGGTTTACCGTCGATTAAACGCTTCACCGCAGGACCGGACGCAACGACATCAACGGTACTCGAAATCAAGTTAGCAAACAACGCTTCGGGCGTAAACGGGTTCTGTCCTTTCAACGCTTGACTCACAGCGTCGAGACCAAGCTGTGCAACTTCTTCGGTGCCACGTGTTACAGCGGCTTGACCAAACCGTGTTCCGATAGTGCTTGGGCCTGCGATACGTAACGCTTTGTCGCCTTCTTTGATTAACGTCCCACCGATACGCTTCGCTGCAATGTTTGTGCCAAGCGTACGACCTGCCATACCGACAAACGGAGTCGCCGCAGTTGCAGCAACGTCAACCGCACCAGCCCAAACAGAGTCTGTTTCAGTATAGCCTTTGCTGCCTGCACTGGCTAACCCAGCCGCAGCTACTGCCCACCCCGGAGGACCGAAAAACCAACCGGCTTGTGACAACACTTCCACAGCACCACGCGGTAAATCACGACCAACGTCATTACCAAACTTCGGATCAAGACCAACCATTTCAGCCGCAGCTTGTGTCAACGCTCCGGTAGCCGCAGGGATTTTTGTCGCTTCAAACAGATCGTCAACAAAACTACTCGTGTGTTTAATGAAGTTCGGATTCGTTCCTAACGAAAAGTCACGACCCTTTTGGTCGTACTGATTCATATACCGAGCAAACTCACCCAAGTCCATCGCAGCGACTTGTGGTTGTGTGTCGTAGAGTTTCTTTAAGTCAACAATCTCTCCGAACCGCATCGGCTGTTGCAGTTTAGGTTGCTGCGACTGCTGACTTAGCAACGACCGAATAGACTGCTGTTGTGGTTGCAGGCCGATTAAAGTATTCGGTTGCGTACTCAATGACGGACTTGCCGACAACGATTGCGAGTTTTGAAGTAGGTCACTTATGTTCATAACAGAAGAAAGAAAGGAAACAAACAGACAGACAAACTACCGCCCAAGTTGTTCTCGCATTAACTCAAGAACAAGCTGACGTAAGGTTTCGCTGTCCATGTTTTGCACATCGCCACCAAGGAGTTGCTGCAACACGTCTTCGGGAAGCGCACGCAGAACGTCTGGTGTTGGTGTAATGTTACTACCACGTTCCGCGGCTAAGTTAAGTCGCTGCAACTCACGTTCGCGTTGGTTAGCCGCCTTTTCGCGCGGAGAACCAAAAAGGTTTGTACCGAGAATACTAAGCAAGTCGGGCAGTGTTCCAGCGTCAGGATTTTCAGCTGACACAGAAAACGGTCCGGTGCTAATGCGCTCCCAGAAATCGACGTCTTGGTTAATTGCTTGTGTGAGTGTGTTTAACAGGTTCGATTCAAGTTCAACGTTCTGGTCAACCCCGTTCTCGTCCTGCATAAGACCAAGCTGCTGCATCATAAGTTGATTTTGCAAATTCTGCGACGCAGTTTGTGCTCCAAGCAGACCAGCGTTTGCTTGGCGAAGGTTTTCGCTGGACTCAAGACCAAGTTCAGCAATGTCGCGTTGACGTTGGCCAGACGTGAAGTCTCGTCCCATTTGCGTAAACCGATCAAGCGCGGCTTGACTACCCGCGAACTGTTGTTGGTCGTCTTGTAGTTCACGCTGAGACGTAAGCCCACGGTCGAAGCGGTCGTTTGCGTCGCGGTTCACTAGACTCCGCAAGTCAAGGTTCTGTTGACCAAGCGACTCTGTGATGTCCATTCGGCGACCAGCTTGATCCAGACCACGATCAGCTTGGCCGAATTGACGATCACTCCGTTTGATTGCGGGTGTGCGAAACCCAACTATCTGTAGCAGATCGTCAACGTTAATAGGCGTGTGCCCAGTGCGCATGTTGTATTGTGACATAATAAACTATCCTTTCTTACCAATAAGTGTCCACGTTGTGAACCAGAATTTAACAAAGGGCTTAAACGCCCACCCCCAACGATAACCGGGAACTTGTTTATAGTAAGCTCCCCAGAACTCAAGCGGCTTGACCATAAGCCAACGCACCAACCCGCGAACCGTGCGTGACTTTCGCATTGCAGGTACAAGCGTTTGTGCCATACGACGATAGCCATCACGCCGCGCAGTGTTCTCCGGAGCAAACTCATCGCGGCACTCACGCACCCACCAAGGCATAACGCCGTAGTAACTTTCCAACAATATCCAACAGCACAGTCCACCAAGCGAAGCTTCGGACGCCCACGAAGACGAGGAAGAACTCTGAGCACCACGACCAGAGATATCGTCTGTAGTAGAACCAATCTTTTTGCCAAGCAGATCGCTAAGTTTGAGCATCGTGTCGGTCATTTGAGTTGAACTGCCTGCTTGCGCACGTGAAGCTTCGATAACATTTTGTGCAATGTTTTGTTGTGCTCCTTGCTGGATACCAGAGTCCACAACTCGTGCCTCACGTAGCTCACGTCCACGATCGGCAGTTCCGCGTCGGATGACTTCTGCTTCTCGCATAGTTTGTCCACGGCTAATCGGAGCGAGAACGTTCTCTTCGCCAGAACGTGCAAGAGCTAACGCGTCGGCTAAACGATTATTGAACTCAGAGTCGGTCAGCTGTTTGTAGCTGTCCGACATAGGGTCGATACCAGCAAGCGACTTCCCGGTTGAATACCCAGGATTTGTTCCGCTCTCACGTCGGATGATTTGACCGAGGGAAGTTTGTCCGTCAGCAGAAGGCCCACTGATTGAACTCTGTCCAACGCCTTGCACAAGCGACTGCAAAGACGCAGGCAATACACGTTCAGACGTTGAGGTTGACGTACCCTTACGTTCCATGCGGGTGTCTTGCGAACCAGTACTGCCGCCTTTACCGCCACCGAACAAAAAACAACGTCCGATTAATCCGAACGTAAGTAAATCAATAACGCTAAGACCGGGAAACCCTTGTCTTGCGTCCGACCAGTGATATTTATGTAGTTTAAACATGATAGATAAATCCGATGTATGAAATTTGAAAGCCGAGTTTCTCTTGCCAGAAACGACGCCGCGAACCGTTCAACCGACCACCAACGCCAGAGATCGTGTCGTAACCAAACTCTTTTGCGTATTGTTTTCCGTGTTCGACGAGTTCGATTGTTTGACGTGTGTTCTTTGTTTTAGAATAAATCGCAACGGTGTGCAGGTTGCGTTTTGTGTCAAACGGTTGATTTGCTTCGTATCCGCACCCGTAACCGAGAAGCGTACCATCCGCGCTACGCATAACGTTTACAAACCCACGTCCGGTTGTCCAGTCCATACCGATAACCCAGTTGAGAATACTAAAGAACTGCTCTTTAGTATATAACTCAATAGACGGCATTAGTTGACGCATTGCGTTAAGACTTGGAACAAAGAAGTCCTGATAGTTTAGTGGGACAAACATTGGATCGCTAACGAACTCCAGAGTTCCCCCGGTTTGAGTTTTTACTATTGATTCCATAAGACCAACCTGATATTTTTACATTGCGCACTCCAACCTGTGGGTCGACAGGCTTGGGTACAAACTTGAAGCGGAAAATCACTCCTGAACGAATTGGAAAAGTTAAACGTTTATGACGAATGTCGTTTGTCCACAAACCGACGTGCTCGAACTCAACGGATTCTTCAATAAACGTGCGGACTGAAACATAGACGTCAACGCCAAGACAATCGTCACCATACGCAGTCTGCAACCGAACTGAGTTAATTTCTTTAACCTTGTCAAGGTCGTTAAAATGTTCGTCACGGGTCTCAATAAACGGTTCGGCCTTCTCGACTAAGGTGTCGCTTGGTCGCGCGTCGGTGTAAAGGTTCCGTTCACTGCTACCAAACAAACGTTGACTGAACACTGTGTCGGGAGCAGACAGACCGTCAAACGAACCGCTGAGTTCGTCAAACGTAACTTGCAGATCATCAAACGCTGTGAACTTGTCGTTGATCTTTGCCGCATCAAACGAATGAATATCTTCAATGCGGTCTGCGTACCAACGCTGTTCGTAGATGTTATACATTATAGCACGGTCGCATTTGTCGCTGTCCCGTCCGTAATAACACCACACAACTTCACCCTCGGTTGCGTCGTAATAACCCCACGTACGTTGAAGTAGTGTTGCGTTCGTCGTTGCGGTTTCTTCGATATACTCAAGAATCGGATCGCCAATCGTTTGTAAACCGTTTGCGTCTAGCTGAAAGATATTGTCTTCACTTATGAAAAAATGAATCCGGTTGTTTCCGACAACACCAAACTTAAACACAGAACCAAGTTCGGAATACAGTAAATCCTTGTTGTAAACGCCACGTTCAAGTCCGGTGTAACGCATGATCTCAATCGAACGCGGAGTGTAAATCAGCAAGTCCGGCCCGAATTGTTTTAATCCTGTGACACCCGTAACGCCTGTACGTGCTGAAGTGTAACTGTCAAGATCATACTCGGCAGCTTCGTTATCTGAACGTGGTGTCCAAATGTTGAACTTGCGGAGGTCAGACATAAGCACACGACTCGCTGACGAGACACCATGATGTTCGATAATGTCACCACAGATCAAGTGATCACGATAAATTGTTGAAAGCCGACAAAGCGGTGCGTTGTTGAACTGTTTTACTAATCCACCACGATCAATTACAATCGGACGAAAGTCTGGACTGGTTAAAAACAAATAGTTTTTCCACAACGTCGACTGTGGGCGAACATAATCTTCTACGCCTAACGTAGCGACTAACTCAATGCGCGCGTTAGTGATACGAAAAAGCTGTCGACCAGTGTAAGCAAACACCACACCGTCAAGATTACGTACAAATGTAACTTCGTTACTCATTACGGTTGAGTGATTTGAATCGAGTCTGCTGCGATAACAAGCTGCCCGCCAGCTTTGATTGTAGTCTCAGCGAGGAGCGAAAGAACTAAAAGTGGCGTTCTGCCCGAAGAACCAGCGTACACCGCAAGCTGCGAAACTAAAGCCCAATCAACAGTAGCGACTGGGAAAGTGATACTTGCCGCGCAGGTTTTAATCCCGTTTGTGCCTGAAAATGTTGCGGCAGGAAAGTTTGATACATTGTTGATTACCTCAACACGGACGTAGCCGCCATCGACAAGTTCGGCATCGTCAGGCGTGAGCAAACCAAACCATAAACTGTTTGGCACGGAAGTGTAGGTCTGACGTCCAAAAATGGCGTCTAACGTGTATTGTTTTAAAGTAACGGCTAAGCTCATACTGTGTTTAAGTTATAGGTCCAAGACGGAAGATAGTTTGTTGTGCTGTTTAAGAAACTTATTGTTTCCGGTTCTGCGGTAACAGTTACTGTAATTCGATCAACACCTTGTGGGACTGTGAAAAAGTAACTGTTTGATAGTTTGTAGTAAAGCCCGCCAGAATTAAATAGCTCACCAGTAGCACATGTAACAACCAACGTTCCGCGTGCGTAAATACCAGAACTATAGTTTAGTCTAAACTGACGATTTAGTTCACGTACTGTAAAACCAAAAGCATAAGTTTCAACCGAATCGTATGTCGGAGCTTGTGTTGTTTGTGAATAACTAAAATCCCAAAGGTTTGCTTCTGTGTCAGCGCCTGTAAGACTGTCGAGCGTAAGCCGTCCGGCAAAACCAAAAGTTGTTTGTGCTGTCAGACTTAACAATGAGGTTTGCGCTGATTGTGTTTCTTCGTTAAACAGCAGACCTTTAAACTCTCCGATCTGCCGCACAAGACGTTTACGCTGCCGTTGAATTAAACTCCCACGAGAGTTTCGGAAGCCGATAACTTGACGATGCACTTCGCGCGAAAGTAAGTCAGCCCGAAAACTCGGAGCCATACCCCCACCTACGTTACGCTGCGTTATCGTTTCCATTACTGTTGTCCGAGCGAAACCGTTTCTGGGTTAACAGTAAAACTATCATACGGTTGCACTGAAAAAGTAAAATTAAACGTAGCGACCACCCAAAGATTACCAGCAGTCAGTGCGTCAAAGAAACCAAGCTTTGCGATGTTTGGCCAAGAAACAGTTGACGGCCCAAACACAAGTGCCGGTTTTAACAACACCGTTGTGGTGTCACCGACAGTTAACGTACTTGTAAACGACGCAGTAACGTTCGAAACTTCTTGACGTGCGTAGTTCGGATCAAACGTTGGTTCAGTTTCAGCCGCTGTAAGCAGCCCAACATACCAAGACGTAGGCGCAGGCACGCTAACTGTACGCCCGTATAGCGAACGTAAGATAAAGATTTCAGCTGGTGATTTGTAGCTCATACAGGAATAAAAGATAAAGTAAATTGATAGTAAGCTCCGACGTGATATCTCGGGTCGTTCGTCGACGCAGTGATGTCAATGTTGTGTTCGCCTTCAGAGAGTATGACTGAAAACGGACTTGGTGGATCCGACACAACCGGTGCGACACCACCAGCGCAACCGAGTCCGCCGCCGGGTGCGTGCGCACGTGCTACTTCCGTTCCGTTAACAGACAACCGCATTTGTTCAAAAATTTCGTCTGTTGACCCGCCGGGATCTTCCGTTTCGCCAAGCCCTTCCCAACTGATAAACATACGTACTTGCGGAAGAAGCGTACGGATTAACACGCTTGCCCAAGCGGTTTGAGTGTTAATGTTGTAACCAGCACAGTTGTAATCGTCTTCAAAGTCTAAACGTAAACTTAACTGATTTGTTTGTATGTTAACAAAAGACCATGGAGACGCAGCGACTTCTGTTGGATCGTTGTAGGTTCTTTGTGCACCGTTTTGTCCTCCAGCGATAAACCCTTCATCCGCCAAGTCCCATTCAGTTACGAACTCAAAAGGCGGCGGCGCGACTGCTGTGTTGTTAGACGCCGCGCCTAACGCTTCCGCGCGATTTAGTGTTACTGCGTTTCGCCCAGAACCAACCAACCGCGCAGTAAGTGGCGCGAACAAGTTCCCACTACGTGCAGACACTTCGCCAACGTTTCGTAACCGTCGCATCTGACGTAACTCACCTTTCGTTGCGCGAAACCCAGACACGACACGAACAGGCGACTCTTGTGTGGAATCGTCGAAACCAAACGGACGCATACTCTGCGCCGGGTTAATCACATGTTGGTTAAGCTGCATTAGTTGACTGAAGAACGTAGATCAACACACGAGTGTAGACCTCAGCAACCGACGCCACAGACGCAGGGTGGCCTTTTGCTTTACTGTCTGCGTTAGTTGTCTGGCAGTTAGACTGAACCTTAAAACTCCGAGAGTTTGTTTCAACAGCGACTGCGGCAAAAATTTCAGAATAGTCGACTTGTTCGTTAGAATCAGCAGCTTTACCTGTGAACGAACTTGTACCGGACGCCACGATTGTTCCGCCAGTGTCGTCCCAAAGACGTGCAATGTGTCCGTCAACGCCAAACGCTGGGACTTGGATATCGAACAAATACGTAAACCCAGGTTGGAGCGTAATCGTGTCGCCAGACACAACAGCAAGATTGTTTGTATCAAGTTGCTTAACTAGACTTGCACGATCAACCCACGTTGCTGCGGTGAGCCCGCCTGCGCCAGTGCCAGAACCAGTAGTTTCAAACACAATCACATTTGCAATGCCGGTGTTAAGCGTCACAACACCAGACGGTGAAACTGAGACCGCACCAGACAATTGTACAGGTTCAACCCCACCAACTCCATTGGTCAGCAGTACTCGCCCAGCGCTTGCTGCGTGTGTAAGTTTGCTTACACCAACAGACGCAATAGCTGCGTCTTGCAGCCCAGTAACAAAATCACTCAAGTCAATTCCAGATTTTAGTGACAAAGCGTTGTTTCCGTCAATGACAAACAAATCGCTATCAAATAGTAACTCGAGAGCTTTAGTTGTAGCGTTCCGTCGCAGCCCTGCGCCGGCGACGTTGTCGTTTAGTTTTAACGCAGTAACGGCATCGTTCAGCACTTGGGTTGTGTTAATCACGTCGTCCTTAAACGTTCCATCAGGATTCAAGAACAACAACAGCAAAGTCTTAAACACACGACGTGTCTCGCGGAAAATTTCATCCGCCTGTGCTGCGTCTTCGGAACCTGCCGGCTTTGTTTCGTCCAGATCGTTCAGATTGTTTGTTGCGTCGTAACTCATTAGTCGAGGAAAATGTCTTGTTGAGTGTTTTCAAACTGGTCGGCGTCCCACTTTTTGAGTGTCTCCCAGCGTGCGTTGTAGAATGACTGCGAAAGAGGAGCGCGTTCGTCTTCTTTGAGAAACAGGTTGAGTTCTGCGAGTGCGTGATAGATCAACACGTCCGGCGCGACTTCTGTGATAAAGTTAGAAACTTCGCTACCGGCGAGTTCTGGTAACCAACGAACTACGTCGAACCGAATACGAATGGTTTCAGGGTAGTCATCAGGAATTTGGTGTAAGTAAAAAACCTTACCAAACCGCACAACGACCAACGGTGAGGTGTATTGCAACGAGTTTGTCTCGGCTCGTTCTGTATCTTTGTTCCAAAGATACTCACGCCCGACCATACGGATCGGTGTGGTCTCGCCTGTTTCTTGGTTAACATAGTATGCACGTTCGAAACGTTTTACCTGCATATCATCTTCGTCGTAAGCGTCAATAAGCGTACTGATCTTCCACGGTTCAGCACCGACGAAGTTGACAAAACCATACGTCCGACACATTTCAAAGTCATGTTGTCGTTGCAGACTGCGCATACCATTGCTCACCGCAAGAGCCAATGAGTCATGTTCGCCGCTAACAAAAGAACTAATGTCTCGTTGCAGTGCGTCGGCGATATAATATTTTAAGTCTTTTAAGTTCATAAGGATTGAAAAGGTGCCGTCCTAAGATAGGACGGCACCAGATGATCAATTTGTCTGCTCGTTACTTACGCGCAAACGGCTTCGCACCAGAGCCTTGGCCCATAACCGCTTTGCCGGAACTGTGCTCTTTCAGCGTGTTGCTGTCGTGCAAGTCAGGCCCAGTGGCTTCGCCGTTAAGCTGCTTGGTGTCACGGACATTAACACCAGAGTTGGTGGTAATTTCCATGTTGTGCATATCTTTAGGGATACCTTCCATAATTTGTATGGCTTTCTGTGTTGGTGGTTGTGGTTTACCAGCCGATAACCGTTACGATAATCACGTCAGTGATATCTGCCGGGTTTGAACGTTGTGCGTCCGTGGCTTGGTTGAGATTAAACAGCAGCAACTTGCTACCGTCAAAAGAAGGCGCAGCGGGAACTAACGTGTTACCGTCAGTCGTAGCGTTGTGCGCTTCGCGGATGTGTGTGAAGCCAAAGACCGAAGCGGGAATTGCGTTGGCGGCCGTACCTTGTGCCGTAAGGGTAAGCTTGCAACGCTTAGCCTTACGGACTTCCTTCAAGGTACGGTCACCAACGACCCACTGGTCGATAACTTCAACTGCTGATTTTTCGAGGTCTGCCATGATGTGTGTTATCTCCAGTTAGCTGAACACCGATTAGATCGAGTGTTGCAGCATGTTTTTGACGTACATGTTAGCCTCGGGCTGCACGAGCTCCAGACCAACTTCGCCCAACCATTCGTCCTTGCGGTAGTCGGCGTCGTTTGGTTCACGGTGCTTAAGCAGCTTGGTGTCACGGCCTTCCATGTAGCGATACTTCATGTCGGCCACGTCGAGGATCATGCAGTTGTAACGCAGAGTAGGCTCTTGCGTAAACAACGGAGCAGTCTTCCAGTGGATTGTGCCGAACGGTGTCTCTTGCGAGGTTACGTTCATGCCAACCTTACCGGTGAGCAGTTGGTTTGCCTGCAGAACGTTTTGCCCCTTGTAGAGGTTGTTCAACGTTTGCAACGCACCGTTGCCAATCAGACCGAGCTTCTCGTTCGAGTTGTTCGACGTGAAGCGGAACACACGTTCCAGCAGGTTGTCCAACCAATCGGCAGTGATTACGCCGTCAGCGTTCTCGATGATGCGTTTGCCGTCATCAGTATCAGCCGATGGAGCAGTGTTGCCGTAGGTTGAACCGCCTTCCCACTGGCTCAGGTACCAAAGGATACCACCAGTGGTGTAACGTGGGAGGTTCGTGGTTGTGTCCACCGACTTAGTGCGTTCGCCAAACAGGAAGGCGAACTCAATGTCAGTGAAGTGGTTGAAGGCTTGTTTCTTAGCCTTGTCTTTGTACACACCAGTCTTGTCGAAATCGACAGGAGTCTTGAGTGCGGTGCCGGTCATTGTGAACGATGTGCGGAAGATCTGGAGGTAATTCCAGATCTGCACAGGCAGACGGTGCGGCTGACCTTCAGAACCAACTTGGCCCTGTTCGGCAGCGTTACCAATCGGCATGACAGTAAGGTCCGCGGTGAACCCGTCATAGTCGATTTCGCCTGTAGCCGCCATCCACTCAACGCGGATGTAGTCAACCGACGAAGAAACAAACGGCGTGTCGATCACACGGAACAAACCGCGAACCGTACCACCAGCAGCAAGCGGGATACCGTAGATTTCCACGATGTGGTCCTTGCGGAACTTTGCGCGGTCAGCAACACGGATACAGTGCTTGTGACCAACAGCAGGTGTTGGGTTAGCCGAAAGAATCGAGCCGGGGGTTGTGGAGCCGGTTGTACCAGTCGCGTGAAAAATCACGTTACTGCTTGCGGCAGTTTTGGACGACTTCTCGGGGAGACGATCCTCGAAAACACTGAACTCAGGGTCATTGCACTGCTCGTCAGGGAGCATGGACAACAACGCGAGCAACGGCGAAGCGCCATTCGGGTAAAAGTAGAATACTTTACGCCGAACGGACTTAAACCGGTTATCTTTGACACCTTCGGTGCCAGTCAATCCATAGATTGTAGTAGCCATAATTTAGTCTTTGTTTATTGTTTAGGTGCAGGGTTCTGACTCTGCGTTAAAACACTTCAGCACCAGGAGGTTCTTCTCCTACTGCTTGTTGCTGCTGACGTCCGCTTGCTGCGCTCTGCCCTCCACGAGGTTGTGGGGTCATGGTTTGCTGTGTAGGCGCTGACGATTGTGTCGGCGCCTGGGTTTGTTGCGACTGTTGAGTCGCGGTTGCTCCCTGCGGGTTTTGTTCGGTTTTGAGTTCTACTCCTGCGTTTTTCAGAAGAGAACGGACGTCAGAAGCGAGTGTTTGTGCCGCTTCGTCAAAAGTTTTGAAAGTGCGATTGTTCGCCTTGTAAGAAGAGAAGACTGCTTTCACCAGTTCTTTGTGTGGTGAGAGGTCTTTGTTTTGATCGAAGAACTGTTGTTCTTCTTGTGCGAGCTGTGCTTGCTCGGCACGTTGGATGTGCGGTTGAAGCTCCGCACGCAGCTGGTCGATCATGTTCTTTTGTTGAACATAAGCCATGGTGTGCGCTTGACGGACAAGACCGTCGCGCATACGTTTGAACGCAGCAAGAGCAGCTTCACCGCCTTCGAGAAGGTCGCTGGCGTCTTGTTCGGAAGGCTCCCAAACGTTAAGCAGTTTGCGTTTCTCTTCTTCGGAAAGTGGTTTTTGTTCCGGCTGTTGTGTGTGTTGCTGCGACGCTGTGATTGCCGCAGTGAGTTGTTTGACCAAGTCTTCAGTAGAAGAAGACGTCTGTGCTGGCGGTGTGGTAGCTACGGGAGTAACGACCGGTGTACCGTCTTCGTTAGTTTCAGGTTTAACAACAGGAGTGTCGTCTTCGTTAGTCGGCGTTTCAGTAGAAGCTGGTGATGTAGTTTGCGCCGGCGTCTCTTCGTTAAACTCTTCGCCGGAGAAAATGTCAGAGTCAACGTGTTCGGTTGGCTTCCGTTCATCAGCACCTGCAGAAGAGGAGTTTGCTTGTGTTTCGGGTGTTTCCATGATATTTGGTTTGTTGGTTTGTTTTGGTGTTTAAACTAACACAGAAAGGTTAGTCAAGAAAAGAGGTTTGGGCGTCGACAGAAGAAACGTCTGCGTTGGCTGCGGACGAAGAAGACGTTTCGGTCATACGTTCCCGAGCGTCTTCTTCAATCTGGTGAATGATCTCGTCGAACGTAAGCAACGCTTCGTTGCGAATAACGCCGTTAGAACGTTCGATAACACCGTCAAGCCCCGTGTGGTGTCCGTCAATACTCGAACCAATACGGCTGCGGTTGACACATTCATAAAGAACATAGCTGAACACTGGGTTTTCACGCAGCGCACGAACGCAACGAACTAAGTCCGCAGGTTCGAACTTTTCAATTGCGACAGGTTTGAGTTGGTTTTGTAGGTATCTGTTCATAAGGAAGAAACTAAGCGCCGAGCATTGCTCCGAGTTGTGCCATAGGGTCGCCACCATCCTCAGTCGGCGGAGCGAGCATTGGTTGTTGTTGTGCGCTAGGGTCACCGCGCTTAAGCAGTTCAGAGTTCTTAAACCGCTCAGGGTGACGCACGCCGCGAAGCAGAAGAATCTCACGCAGCAGAGCGTCAAGACTATAGTCTAGCTGCTGGAGGATAACTGGATCAGACCCAAGCATCTGCATGAACAGCTCACCGAGAGCCACAGCACGATCAGAGCGTTCGGACGGCGAAGTCCCGTCAAGCTGTTCGAACTCGTAAATGCCGTCAATTGCGTCACGTGTGACGTTAAGATAACCGTTCATCGACTGGAGTTCATACGCACCGTCACCTACGAGTTTAACATAGGTTTCCTCGGTCAACCCCTCACGGGAGTTCATAATCATCTGCTCGCCGAGTTCAATACAGAACTGTTCGTAAAACGTGCCAAGCACAAGCCGAATCCGTGTAAGCCCGGATGAGTTAACTGCGTTAACTTCTCGCGCGGAACGACGTCCCGAAGCGAAGCTCCCTCCGAGGTTTGGGCTCATCCCGGTGACTTGTTGAATCAAACCAATGATCCCGTTGACTTCTTGGATGTTGTTTTGTGTGACGTCTTGGACCTGCAGTTGATGAACAAGTTTGTCCAACGGCATACCTTCATAGCCTTTCTTAACGCGGACAAACGGACGATTCTTGCTGAAGTCCTCCATGTGCAGCGCAGAGGGGATGCCGACAAGTTTGTTGTCGATGACTTTACGCTGAGACGTGACGTGTGAGTTAATCAGGTAAGTCGCAACGTCTTGTAGGTAGTGCACGAGGTCTGCAAGAGATTCACTTAGAAGCTCGTGTTGGTCGACGGTAAACTGTGCAATTGCGTAAGAGAACCGTCCGTGAGGGTAGTAGTAAGGCTCTGCACGGATTATTCGGCTATCGTTTGCGTATTCAATAAGCCAACGCTCAGGCTGTTTGGACTCGCCAAGCGTCTCGCCGGTAGCGTCATCAACGATAAACTTCGCAGGGATGATATCGACCTGCACGCAAGTGCGAACAAAGGTTGGCTTTTCGCCGTTTGTTTTGCGTGTTGCAGGTTCGTCGAAGGAATCAGACGTAATGTCGAAACGGTTTGAGCTGCGACGTTCCCAGTCGTCTTGTTTGAACGAAGACACATGGTCAATACCGGCGACCAAACCTTGTGCTTCGAGACGTTTGAGGGACATATAAGTCTCGAAGTGTTCGTCTGCGCAGAACTCACCCTCTTGAAACCGACTGAGCGGTAAGCGTGTGTCAGGAAAAAAGTGATAGGGACTCACGACTGTGAGTTCGTTCCCTTGGAACGTGGTCACGGGACGACGTTCATAGATTGAGTGTTGCTGTTGAATCTCTACACCAAACGCAGATTCAGCAGGCATGTCGATTTTAACCGACTGCATTTCTTTATGTTCAACCCAAGCAGTCTTTGTGACGCCAAGGTCACAAAGTGAAACGTCCCGGAGCACTTGCGACAGCAGCGTACGTGGCTTGCTTTTGCGTATGTCACGTTCGAGAATAGCCTCGGCTACTCGGGCGGTTTCGTGTCCACGTTGGTTTGTCCCGCGGAGCTCAAAAAGCTGATCACGTTGCAGCAACATGTCAACACCGTAAGCGACAAAGGTTTCGACTTGCGCGTACGTGAGCGGCAAAGTCATTTTAACTGGCTCAGCTTTCTCCGCTGCGCGACGATCCTTCTCGTCAAGCTCACGACGCGAGCGGTAGGTTAATCTGTTACGATCCCACCGTTCGTAGTACTGAGACATGTCACGAGCAGACTTCTCCACAAGCATCTTCACGTGACTAAGCAGACTTGCGTGCCACGGGTCGATTTCTTTTTTACTGAGAAGTTTTTGGATCTTTTCGTCCATACGAAGAAAGCTGAGCGGTTAAAGAAGCAGCAAATGAGTATCGTCCTAAGCTAGGACGATACTATTTAGCGGCGAGTTGAATGGGTTGTTTGGTGGGGGTTTTGTAACGCTTGAGTAGACTGTCAACTGCGCTGACAACGTTGAGCGCAAGTTGACGTTCGTGCAGCACAGCTTTAAGTTTTTCGTCAATTACAGCACCTTGAGGAGTTTGGTCGAGGATGTCACGGAAGACGTCAATACCTTGAACGACTGCGGCGTTAACGTTTTCGGCTGTTGTGCGGTGTTTGCGTTGTGTCTTTGCGTATATACCGAGGACGCCGGAAGCGAGTAGTCCCACGAGTCCGCCCCAAGAACCACCAACAGAGGACGCAACATCGAGTGTGGTTTGGACTGCCGCGGAAGGAACGAGTTCGACTGTTTGTGTAGTGACTTCTGTTCCAGCCGGGATTACCTGCTGCGGAGAAAACGATCCGGGTTCGAGATCGGTAACAGCAACGAACTGTCCGGGGGTGAGTTCAACTGCGTCAACCGGAAGCGTTCCGGTAGAGGAGACGATTTGTTCATCATAGACAGCGGAGCGAACAGTTTCGCAACCGGTAAACAGCGTAGATGCTGTGAGTACTGCAAAAGCAGCGAGTAGGATTTTTGTGTAGTTTTTCATAGGAGAGGAAACAGAAAAGAAAGGAGACAATAAGAGTTGTCCGTTAGTTAGTTGTTGTTTTGCTTTTCGATTAACGCGGCGAGACGTGCGAGCTGCGACTGTACGCCAGACATTTCTTTTGCGACTGCTTTGTTAGTGTCGGCGTAGTCGCGAAGAAGTGTGGTGACTTGTAAGTCGAGGATAGTGACCTGTTGCTCGATCAGCGGTACCCGGTTTGAGTTGTGACGAATGTCAAGCATCTCACGCGCACCGATGATTATAAGTATGCTGAGCGCTGCGAGTGCGATGATTCCGAGAGAAACGGTTTTAGTTTTTTCGGTTGTGTCGGACATGGAAAAAGACAAGCGAAGTGGTTGTTGTTTCTTTATAGTAGCGACTTCCGCTTCACCTACCACGTTAATGCCGCGAGTTCGGCAGAAGTGGACGCAGCAGCAACCAGTGCAACTTTTTCCTTGAACTTCGTACGAGTCGCTTGAACGTGCGTAAAAACGGTTTGCGCTACAACTTTAATGTTGTTTGCTTCTAAACGCACGATCGTTCCGTCAGGAAACCTCCAGTCGATTTCAAACAGCGGATCGACAACCATGAAAGCAAGTGCCTTACCAAGTTCAGACTGTGTCTCCTTGTCGGTGTGAACAAACGCATCTCCGAGAGCGGCTACGGTTGTGCCGGAGATTTCTTCACGCCAACGAGCGGATTCAAACTCTCTGATCTTTGTGGCCTTTGCTTCGTCCGTTGCGGCTTTAGGCGACGCGGTGTAAGCCTGACCCGCTTCGGTGATGGACTCATAGAGGGCGATGTCATCGGCGTAAACCGCTTGGACTCTGGCTAGTTCATCGGCAGTTAAGTCGGGCTTCGGACCGTTGTTGGATTCACTGTCGTTGACGGCGGGGATTTCATCCAGTCCCAGTTCGGCTGCAATATAATCGACGTGCTCGGGGAACTTCACCAATCGGCAGGATTCAGTGAGCCAATCGGATGTAGGGCGGGTGTGAAGCGTGAAATCCCCCGCTTCCACTTTCGCGAGTTGCTCTTCGGCGGTGCGTCCGTCTTGGGCGCAGGCGGAGCGGAATCTCTCTACTGGGTCACGGACGGGGATAATCGGATTGGCTGGCGTTTCGGTCTTAGGGGCGATTCCCTGCCAGACGCCGGGGGCATTGTTAATCTTCGCTACATTCTCTTCGCTACCACGAACTTCGTAGTAAGGTTTGATGGCGAGCGTGATCGCCTTACCGATTGCAGAGCTACCGGACTTGCCAATTAGGGCGATGTCAGTGTCATTGTAATTATAGTATTTAAGATTCATATTATATTAAGCTGGAGCTAGGGTTGCGTCAGAAAGAACAAGAGAATAGCCTTTGGCGTTGAGGAGCGTCTGAACGTCGGATTCCGTGTAGGTGTCACCGTCCGTCATTGCCTCGGGTGTGGTTACTCCATCATTTTTGTCGCAGGGGTTACCAACGAGTTGTATGAAGCACGGATTATCGGTGGCGTTCGCGCACTGATCCAGCATCGACCAGACGGCATCCGTGGTCAGGCCACATCCCGTGAAATTAGCATTGTAATGCGTGGTTCCGTAAGGGTTGGCTCCCGCAAATCCAACAGCCGTCACTTCAGCCAAGTTGGGATTGCCGGAGCAGTTGAAGCTGGTCAACGCCGTTAATCCGCTTACATCGAGAGTGGTAAGGTTGTTGCCGGAGCAGTCGAAGCTGGTCAACGCCGTTAATCCGCTCACGTCAAGAGTGGTGAGGCTGTTGTTGTAGCAGCCGAGGAAGGTTAACGCCGTCAAACCGCTCACGTCAAGAGTGGTGAGGTTGTTGTTGTCGCAGCTGAGGTAAGTCAAGTCACCAACTCTACCACTCGTCGCACTGATCGCAGGCCATACTGCGATTTCCGTTGGCGAACCGTCTGGATCAACAATACCGGAAAGCGCGACGTTCACACTAACAGCACCCGCAACATAGGTAGGTGTTCCACCGTTGATCGAGTAACAGACACCCGTTGCGCCGCTCTGTTTCACTACCATCGACACGCCAGTTGTCTTGATGGTGGTCATGGTGGCGTAACCTTCCGGCTTTGCTTTGATCTGGCGAATAAGCGTGACTTCCCGTGCGTCAAGCTGCGCCTTAGAGACAATCTGTGGCACAGGTGCCGGGGCATCCTGCGGGCCTGCGGCGATTTGCTCCTGAGTAATAACAACATCAATGATGTCGCGCTCGTCGCCGTCCTCCAGTGGTGGCAGCGAGTAGGACAGGGTGCGGGTCTCGGGGTCCCATGCCTCAAACTCGGCTCCGTCCTGCGGGGTAAACGGCAGCGGGGCGGATTTGGCGTTGACTCCCTTGCGATAGTGGAGGCCGGATAAATCGGCGTGGGTGAATTGGTAATCGTTCATATTAGATGCGTTGGGTGTGGACGACGAGGGCGAAATCATCAGTTGCGGTCGGAGTCACAGTCGCGATGGTTTGATGCGTTGTGCCGTTGCTGCGCTGGATCAAAACATCGCTGCCGGATGTAACATAGCGGATGCGGCGATACGTGGTGTCCTGTGCGCCGGAAGCTGGCTCGTAACGACCATCTACGGTCACGCCTGTTATCGTGGTGGCAGCATCGATGATGTCTCCAGCCCGTTGCAGATACGCACCGCCAGTTGCGTCGAGATTGTCACCGCGCACGGAGCCGACCACCTGCGGGATCAGGTGCTGGGTGCCGGTCTCGCTGAGCAGAATGTCGGAGCGGTTGGTGCTGATGTCGCGCAGGACGCTGTTTGCGCCGTCTGTCATGGGGAGGGCGGCGAGTGCGCCGAGTAATACTACTTTGTCGATCAATAAGCTCCCGCCCGCAACAGAATTGACCGAGAACTGAAGCCATCCGCTTACATCTGTTACGGTTAAAAAATAAGTGTTTGTGCCATTTGATAATGCGGTTGTAACGGATGCTGACCCTCCGACGGAACTAAATTTTTTCAGCAGAATACTGCCGCTTTCGATACCGGATATTGTCATCGTTACGGCGACTGTTTGACCGTGGTTGGCCCGTAACCAGGTTAACATGTTGTGATAAATTGCAAGGCTACTTGCGCCTGGATCGATGACAGCAGATGTATTTGTCGCCGATGATATTGTGCCCGTTCCAAACCATTTTACTAACGTATTTCCGGTTACTGCTATGTCCCGAGCCCACTGATACTCCGGATGCACAGCCAGCCACGGGAGCAGTCCCTGAGTGTGGAGCGCGGCGGCTTCGGCGGCGGAGAGTGCGCGGTTGAAGGGTGCCAGACCCGAGACAATGCCGCTCAGGTTAGAATCCGTCAGCAGCTCGCCTGCGTTGGTGTTGCCGCTGCCGATGTCGATGTCGGATGCGGAAGAGATGTCCACTGATCCTTTAGCCACGCCGTCCACGTAGAGGGTTGCGTTGCCGTCGCGGTCGGCCACCAGCGCGATACTGTAGGGCGTGCCGTCCACCAGCGCGGTGGTGGGGGCGATGTCGTAGTTGGCCGTTGTGGCGGAATTGTCTGTAAATACGAGTCGCAAGACGCCGAGGGGCAGCAGGCTGATAACCAGCCGATTGTTACCCGCGCTATGTGTTGACAGTAACTCTCCAGCTGTGGCTGGGGTATAGTCATCCAGCTCCAGCCGGTCGATGACGATGGCAAAATCGCCAGTCCCAAAATCCATCATGCCCGCAGCGAGTGCAGCCGCACCAGTCGTCTCAAAATACGCCCCGCCTTCATGCGCGCTGACGTTGAGCGCATCGAGCGCAGGTTGCAACCCGGAAACCGTCGAGATAGCCTGCGTGCCGGTGTGGTTGGCGCGGTCGCGGTTGGCGGTGTCGCGGGCGTCAAGCTGGGCGGTGGTCTCGGTGCCGGTGGCGGCGCGCACGGCCTCGGCGTCACGTGTGATTGGGGTACCCTCGTCGTCAAAACCAAGAAATTGGTTTGGTGCCGCTGGTACAGAAACAACACTCTCACCGTAGTTTCCGTCTCCACGTTCTTGTACAATACGTAAATCTTTGTCTGCCATTTGATTATCCTTTATTGAGTTGAGTTAAGTTAAGTTAAATAAATTGAACAAGCAGATTACCACGCTAAGAGTGGAATTCTACGCCACGAATTTGCCGCAACGCAAATATACATGTAATTACCGTCGACACGACGTTCGCTTTGTGTGCCAGTTGAAGTGATTGTCGCAGGCGGAGAACCAAACGACGGAGCAAAAAGCGTTGCAACGTCGGCAGACGCTTCGGCTTTCTTAGCCCAATGTAAGGCAGAGTAGTCGTCAACCTCGTCACCCCCCGCACTTGCGGGAACAAGGGTGTCTTCAGCTGTTTGTGCCCAAGCTTCAGACGCCTCTGCCTGTGCTTGTGACTGTAAGTACGCTGCTTCAGCACTGCCCTGTGCGTCAAGTGCTTGTGTTTCAGCGTTCTCAGCAGCATAACGTGAAACCTCCGCAGCAGCCGCAAAGTGTCGTGAAGAGTAATCGTCAACTCCGTCACCGCCGTTTTCAGCTGGGATTAACGTACCGGGCGCGGTGTTTGCCCAGGCTTCGGAGGTGTCAGAGAACTGTTCAGACGCGGTTTGAGCAGACTCGGCTGCTGTCTGTGCAGCTTCGGCGGCGACTTTTGCCGTGTTTGCGTTTGCTTCTGAATCGCCAGCGTTTGCCTCTGCTTGTTCTGCACCAGCTTGTGCGTTTTCTGCAGCAACCTGTGCTGCTTGCGCTGCGGCGAGTTGTGCGTTAAGAAAATTGACAAGCGGTGTGTTGTCGATGAGTTTGACAAGATAACCAGCTTCGGTGTCGTGCTCAACGCTAAACGCAATCGCCGTCCGCTGCCACTGAAACAACTGCGACGGTGCGTTCACTTCAGCGTCGATACTTACGAGATCGTTCTTTAAGTACGCAGTCCCGACAACGTACGGACCACGGAAAGTGCCGAGTTCTGAAAAGATTTTTGCAGCATCACCAGACGAGAGTTGTGCGTAAGACGTTGCTTGCGTTGCTGGAAACTGCATCAGCCGGTAGGCTTGGAGGTCAGACAATGCGACAACATCATTAACGTCAAGAGCAGCTTCCGCTGCTTCGTTAGCAAGAAACAACGCAAGGGTCGGTTGGTTCGTATTGAAGTAACGATTACCGGTGACGCCGATGTAGTGAATTGAAAAGCTCATAACAGTAGTTTAGAAAGCGTAAAGTGAATCGGTGACATACGCCCAGTCGTCTTCTTCTTCTGGAAACGCAGTGAGTGAAGTGTGCTCGGACGGTTCGACAACCATAGACTGGTCAGCCAAAGGTTGGAACACCGGATGTTTGAGAAGTATCCGGTAGAAATTTTCCATCATGTGGTCGTCACGGTCGACGGGTTTGTTCGATGCGATACCGTCTTTGATAGCCCAAACGTAGTTTTCAAACTCCCACAAAGTACGCTCAAGGTGAGGAGCAATGAGTACACGGTTGTATTTAAGGTATTCTTTTGCGTTAAGAATACCACCTTTAAGGTCTTTGACAGCCTTTTGGAAAGGCAAACCAAACTTAGCAAGTGTGTCAGCGAACACGATTTTGGTCGAAGGGTCGGGAACGTACGCACCAGGTTCGAGCTGGTAGCTAACAACGTTCAGTCCAGCGTAACGGCGATTGAAGTACTCGGCGATCTCGGTTGCGCTTTCGTGTTCGAACCGTTCGTCAAAGAACACAACCTTGTGGTCAGGACCAACTGCTGCCGCGAGCGTTGCGTGAGGTGTGTTTGGGTGGGTGTCGAGTGCAGTGTAGACTGTGTGATCGCTCGGCGGTGTACGCCAGTTCCGCCAACCGGCAGGAGGTTTCTGCGGAAGGCCAACATGGAGTTGATCGTTGAACTCTTTGTACACAATACCAGAAAGGTGAAGCGGAATACCATACAGCCGGCATTGTTTTTCGTCCTCGGTGAGGGTTGCTTCAAACTCAGCGATAGCTGCTGGTGGGAGATAAGGATTGTCGTAGACTGAACCGCGCAGAGCCCAACGTGATTTGCGGCCGTCGGTTACGCGGACAGCGAGATCTTCTTTGCGTTTCGGTTTCACTTGCATGAAACGGCTGATCCAGGGTTGGTCCAGGTTTGTGCAAGTGAAAGACGCTTTCCCGTCACGGTCTATGAGACCACGACTAACCGCTTTCCAGTGTGCTTCAGTGATTGGCTCGTCAACGTGGATGTAGTCCCAGTCGTCCGACTCTGAACCCATGGGATTTTGTGCGAACGATTTCCGAGTGTCAAAACAAATGATTGAGTTTCCACCCCAAACAGATTCGACCATGATCTTGTCTATGGTGCCAGTCGACGAACGGCTGACGGCTTTGGCTTTTGCTTTCGGTAGAAACTTCCAGAGCTTTCCAACTCCGCCTTTTTTACCTTCGCCGGTGAAGATTTCGTCAACCTTGTCCCAGTCGGCGCAGATGACAAGAATTTTGTTTGGGCGTTGTGGGATGCCTGCGTAACGTCCTGGATCGGACTTAGGCAACCACGGACGTTCGCCAAGAGCAAAAGCACAGTCCTCAGCGCCACCAGAGTCCGATTTGCCGAATCGGTTTGCACACTCTAAGTAGCGGAACTTGAACTCGCCTGCACGATGAAACATGTCTTGCTTCTTGTGCGGGCGATAGAACAGCAAGCCGAAGTTTTTCTCGAGGTCACGTCGACGACGTAACAACTCGGCCTTCTTACGAAGATCGGCTAAATGCTGAGGACTGTGCTCCGTTTCTGTCATGCTCTACTCTACCAGTTACCAACGCCGGATGAGATTCGTTGCTGTGGTGCCAGTGTTGAAGATCTTTGTAAACCGGCCAGCGAGAATGAAAGGGACTACCGCAATGGTGTAGGTAACGATCGTACCGTCGACTGTAGCGACTCGGACGTCGCCAGTTCCGCCGACGAAAATCTCACGGCAGTTGATTTGCGGTTTGTTGTCTGGGCCTGCGACGAAACTGATGTCAGCGCCAGAAGGAGTACACGCAGCTTGGCGCATAGGTTCAGATGGAGAATAGAGTGACATAACGGAATAAACGGAAGTGAATAAGTGAAGGGTTAATTGTTATTGCGCTGCGGACGTCGCCGGCGGTTTAGTTTCCGCTGAAAGCCGAGCGATTTCTTGTTCAAGTTCAGCAGCTTCCTTCTCAGGGTCTTTGGCATCCGTTTCCCGTGTGTACGGTTGAGTCGGCTTACCCAAGAAACGATCAAGAAGCTCACGTGAAGACGCAAGGCGGACAGTCGCAGGCGTAGACGCATTGTCGCGGAGGTTTTTAAGTGTTTCGAGTGAAGGCATTACTTCAGACTCAAGCCACGCGCCAAGCATGTCTGCACCAGCTTCACGCAACGAGTCAATTACACGCTGCTTGAACCACGGCTGACGGTTGATCTGAAGAATTGTGGAATAAGCGTATTGTCCGCTGCCTGCGATGTATTGGTTTGTGTGGTCATCGAATTGTCCGCCAAACTTTTCACATTGCTCACGTGCGTTAAGTCCTTGTGCTGCGAGATACGCAAGCGCGCGGTGCCAAGGTTTCTCTTTGATGTGGGTGAAAGGAACTCCGTCGTCACCGAAACCGCGGTCGTTTCCGAAGGTGTAACGTGCGTTAGCTTCTGCTCCTTTGCGGTCAGGAGAAGAGAAACGATTGCCGAGTGTGGAAACCATGTCCATACGCCCGCCTTTTTGCAACGGAGCGTCACAGAGTTCGGCTTTGTCGTACGCAACGTCGGCTTCAGCTTCTCGGTGGTTAAGCACGTCGACAAGCGGGTGTGACTCCTCGTGGCAGTAGAGGAGTTCAGCGTATTTGTCGGTGAGCGGTTTGTCGGACATAAACAAAGAAGAGAGAGACGAGACTAAAGCGAAAGTCCGCGGCGTTGCGAATGTGCTGGCATACCAAGCGGAAAAGGTTTAGCACAACGTTTCAGCGTGCGTTGTACATTCGGCATAGAACAAACAACAACCACACGATCGACTGGAGTCGGACGAGAAGAAGTCTGCTGTGTAGTAGGCAAAACGGAAACTGCTTGTTGGAAATCAGAGGTCATAACGTAAGAGAAGTTGAGCGAGCGATCTGGTCGGAGTTCCGGCCACGCGACAATATCGCATAGATTCCGGGTTTTTGCAAGTTGGAATATATGATATTTAAGTCGGAGTGGGTGTGCGATTTTTCTGTGCGCGGTTTAACGTGCAGGTTAAAGTCAGCTGCTCTGAGTGTTGTCCTAAGATAGGACGATACCTGAGGGCGAGAAACCTGCGCGGCAAGACGCTTGGCGGCAAACCGCTAACGTTTGCGTCTTGCGTCTTGTGTTTTCGTCCGCAAACGCACTGTCCGTTTCTTCGCTTTCGTTTGCTGTGGAAGTCAAAGTTGAAAAATGTTCGGAGGTGGATATAAACAATACGCAACCCCCACCCTGGGCAAAGGTACCCCTTCGGCAACGGCAAATGCCTTAGTGGTGTTCTTTCTCAGTTTTTTAGTACATTTTTCAAAGCGGGCAGGCGTTGCGCATCTGCTTTGCTTTCAACCAATCGCGCAACCGACCGTCCGGTCGGGCAGAAGCCGCTGACAAGCGGTAGAGAGTTAGAGTTATGCAAATCGAAAAAATGAAAAGTGTTGTGTCCAAAGAAGCGGTCATTGCGGCTATTAAAGACGCTATTGCTGAACGGGATGTTACGTCTCAAGGCAATAAGCATATGAACGCGACCGATTGCTACGGGTTACTGCTCGTGGACGTTGTCGAAGAGCTGGTGGAAACGCTGTCTGCTGATGATGAAACCACGGTAGAAGAACCGCGTGACCGCAAGCTAGTGTTCATGCGGGTGTGGGAATTTTACCCGAAAAATCCTAGTGCGTTTCGGCAAACGTTCTTTGAAGGTAAAACCGGCGCCGAAGTAATGGTGGATAAGTATAGCGCGATTTGAGATTGCGCGGACGCGATTTGAGATTGCGCGGACGCAAGCGAAACGACAACGACAAGCCCACATCTAGGCGACTAGACTAGGTGTGGGTTTTTTTTTTTGTCAGTTGGTTCGCTGACTCTGTCAGTGGCACTGACTCTGTCAGTCAGTCAGTCCGTCCGTCCGTCGGCTGACTTTCAATCGACGGTCGGACTGTCCACCCTATGAGCGACCGACGCAGCGACGTGGATATATCCCTGAAGAGGACGGAAGTCTCCGGTGAGACTGGAGAGTGGGACTGAACGCAGAAGGAAGCACAGAGAAGTGCAGAGCGAATGAGAAGCGACGCACAGAGTGCAGAGCGAATGAGAAGCAGTGGCACTAAGGCGTGAGGCGAGGCGTAAGGGACAGCAGAGTGCTGGGTGAGGCAGACGCAAGGCGTAAGGCGTAAGAGTGGCTGTGTAACGTAACGTAGTACTTTTTTTTTTTTTTTTTACCTACCCTTCGGTCCTCTCTCATCGAGTCTAGGTTGTCCCTCCTCTCATCGAGTCTAGGTTGTCCCTCCTCTCATCGAGTCTAGGTTGTCCCTCCTCCTTCCCTAACGTCCACCTCGACGCATTGCGTCCGTCGCTGAGTCGGTCGGGCATAGGGTGAGAGCGGACGGTCGGGCAAAAAGCTTAGGCGACGGACGGATTGACCGACGGACGGATTGACCGACAGCGGAAACGTCGGACGTTAGTGCGGCAATCCGTCCGCATAGAGTATCGTCCAAAGATAGGACGATACATTGCAAAACAGCGCAAAGCAAGGTTCGTGCCACATTGCGCGGACGTTTGCGAAAAGTCCGGATTACGTCCCTTTCAACCTATTTTCACACTCGGCTCAGACCTAGCTTGCAAGTGAGCGGCACATGTGATATAATGTCTTTTATGCAAATCGAGCTACGTTCGCGTTCAATAAAGACCCTGGGACTCGCCCGTGGTCGCGTGGATGTGGTAAGTTTGCATAATGCGTTAGGAGCGCAACAAAAAAAAACAATGAGTAGTTCAATCACAAATAAAGTAGAACCCGCGCTTGTTTTGCAAGCGCAACAACTCGGACAAGCGTTAAACCTTTGTCCAATCGACATTGACGAACTTTCGCCCGAACACTTTGACTATATGGTTAAAGCGTTCGAAAATCTGTACGACCCACTCGGACTCATGCAAGCGATAGACTTGTTGTGGTTTGTCATCCGCGCTGACCAACGGCAAGTTAACGAGTTGCTGGTTGACAAAATCGTAGTGTGTTTGCTCCTGAGTCAAGCGCATATCACACAGAACAACATTAACGACTGGAGTAAATAATTGTTATGACTAAACAAAACGATACAACTGTCTCGCAAGCTGCGTATGACGCACTTTGCCATAAGACCAACAAAATCGCGTTGAACTTTCAACCCGGCATTGGCGACTTCGCACGTGCAGAGTTTGTGGTTAAGCGCCAAGGGACTTGGGTTCACTCACCGCTTGCGAGTGTGTTCTATGACACCCAGTCAGCAAACTCTAGTTTGTTCTCGCAAATGTTGCACGAAGTGCGTGTTGAGTTCCAACGCAAGTTCCGCGAGTGGGCTGATCCAACAAACCCGCAAGGAGTTGGGAAAGTACCGTTTGTTGATCTGCAAAACGAATTCCCAAAAGTTGTGGAACGTATCGCGCGGAAGTATGATATGGAAATTAAACACCGAAGTGTAATAACCTCAAGCGACGAGAAAAACACTCTCAATCCTCCGGTAGCGTTGCGCCGGAAGAAGTTGAAGGTGTTGACAGCGAATAAAGTTAAATCGAAAGGTTAAACACACGACCATGACCATAAACATTTCGTTATGAACACTTCGCAATTACCATCTCAACAAATCATCGACGAACTCCGCGCACTTAACGCACGAGTTAACGTCGACATTAACCTCGGAGTTCACGGTTTCGACCTAAGCGAACTCTCGTTGATTCACTCAGAAATCAACCAACTCGGAAGTGTGCTACGTTCCGCGCAAGCGGTCGTTGACGCACAGATACGCAAACTCAAAGAGGAACGGTTTCTTACTCTTCCCGACGAAGGTGACTTCCCGATTGAAGAACGTTATCGTGTACTCCGCGACGAGCTGTTTCGTCAATGGACAGACGGTGAGCCGCCAACACTCACACCAACGAATATGTTACCCGGGATGCAATACATCATGCCAGCAACTATGCGCGGGGTGTTGAGCGAGTGGTTTGGGCAGCCGTTGACCAAAGACGTAACAATCAAATCGGTTGACTACGACAAACAGAACGACCCGCTCCGTGCGATTGGGTTTAGGTTTTCGTGTAACACACTCAAGGGACTTAAAACGTCTTTGCCGGTGTATGACGCGAAAGAGTTGTTTCGGATGTGTCAGGAGCTTGACGCACTCAAAGCGGCTAACCCAGACGCGGAAGCGAATGTGGTTATTGGTTCGCTGGATGGGGTGTCGACTAAAGCGATTGAGGTTAAACAACTGAAACCACGGAAGCAAAAGAACGACAAGAAGTCGAAGAACGACAAGAAGTCGAAGAAAGACACTGTCGGCGGAGAACCGCAAAAAGACAACGACAACAAAAAGTCGACTAAAACCAAAACCAAAGAACTGTTAGACAAATACAGTTTCATCTAACCTAACACATAAACACAATGCCAAAAGTAACCTACGTAACAGGTCCGCGTCTCGTTGCCGAAGAAGAAGTCTCAAAAGACTTGTTCGACTACATACAAAGATTGCGTAAAGTCCAAACCAGAGCGATTGCACTCGCACTTGAAGTTGACACGCTCAACCCAAAGTGCTTGACCATTGGTGAAGGTCGGATGGAGCAACTACATCACGAAGCAAAAGAAGTGTTTGCGGTGCTGACTTAACGTTCGCACACAAACGCAAAAGCGTTACGTTCGCAACCGCGCTACGTTCGCAACCGCGCTACGGTTTCCTCAAGCCGAGTGTTGTCCTATCTTAGGACAATACTCGGCTTTTTGGGTGACAGCGGACGCGGACGCGGACGCAACGCAAAAGCGTAACGCTTTTGCTCCGCTACGTTCAATTCCTATGTCAACACTTTTCTTTCCACTTCTCTTCCACTTTTCAAAAAAGGTCCCGCGCAACTTCGCTCGCACCTATTTAATTATGTGCTTAAGACTCATCTTGCAAGTTAATATCACTTGAAATATAATATATGAATCATCAAGCCACATCTGTGTGCGGACGCCTCGCGCGAAACCGCACTTTGCGCTCAACGCTTCACGCATTTCGTCAATTTCGCACCTCATGAATTTTCATTTCAGCTTTCGTCAATGACTACTACAGCCATTGGCATTAACCAACAAAACAAACTGCTCGCGGACAGTTATCTTCCGCCCCACTGCATATGAGTGAAACAAAAGTACCCGAATCCCTGACGGAAAACCTTCCCGAAGGCGTAAAACGCAAACCGTACTCTTCGATGGGTCTGATCGCATTTGCGTGCGTTGCAGCCACCGTTGAAGACTACGACCGCATTGGTGGTCGCATTGGTCTTTGTCTCGAAGACGCCTGCGACAATCAGGTCTATCGTGGTCAGCTGAACACCTTCCGCACGGAAGTCTGCAAGCTGGTCGAAACCGAAACCGGCATCGAGCGCAAGAAGAAAGTGACCAATCAAAAGGCGGTCGACGAAGTTCAAGCGCGCATTGACGCTGGCGAAGACGTTCAACCGCTCGCACCTGAGTACGAATACCTGGAAACCGACGCCAAGTACTTCAAGCGGGTTTGTGAAGAAGAAGGCGTTGAGCCGGACCACTTCCAACACCTCGCTGAGCAAGCGTCTGCCGCACTGGTCTTCGAACCTCAAGGACGTGAACGCACCGGTCCGAAACCCAAGACTCCGACCAAGGCTGCATACGCAGTTGCGGACAAGGTCCTGGCCGACGGCAAACAGGAAAACCTGGCTGCGTTCCTCACCGAGCAACTCGGCACGGCAATCGAACTCACCGGCGACAACGATACCGACCGCGAGACTCTCGCGCAAGGTGTTCACGCCAACGAGTTGCGCGAGCAACGCGAAGCCGCAAAACGCCGCGAAGCAGCGTACCTGCAAGTCTAACTGCAACGCGACACGACACGACACATTGCATCGCGTCGCAACTGTTGCACTTGCTTTCAGTCAGCCGACCACTTTCGAGTGGTCGGCTTTTTGGGTGCCAACGCTGACACACAGTTGTGTGTTGCAATCTTGTTATTTTTCTCACTAGTATCTGTCCCACCATCTGTCATGAACAACCACCAAAATTACAGACCTGTAACCCTTCCCGTCGACCAGTCACCAAACGCAGTGACACCTCGTTTACCTCCGTGCCTTCCGAAGACGTTGTGCGGCCGACCAATCAAACTCTACCTCGCAGGACCGTACACGTCCGCACCCGATCGACACACACGTCACCACATGAAACTTGCGGCAAGGTTTTTTCAAGCCGGGTTTCATGTTTACTCTCCGTTGTGGTTACACTTCGCGCAAGGACAATCCCCGGTTCCGTTCAAATATACTGACTGCATTGACCATTGTCTTGCGTTCCTTTCTCACTGCGACGCGCTAATCCGTATCCCCGGTAACTCTAAAGGCGCAGACATCGAAGTTGAATACGCAAAACAAAACGACATTCCGGTTATGACAATTCGTGAGTTCTTGCGTTGTCAAGACAACGAAACTTACCACAAGTTTAACGTCTTCGGATTCTAACCAACTCCCCCCCCCCCCCCCCCCCCCCGCTTTTTTTTTTTTTTTTTTTTTTTTTTTTACACCACCACACATTCTTTTCCTCTCTCCCCCTCCACCG
>Ga0100403_1000273_pt1 | contig 48134 bp, 35 predicted proteins | sample CryGeymet201501t_FD_83663 | JGI IMG/M metagenome (GOLD analysis project Ga0100403, IMG submission 83663) | Groundwater microbial communities from Crystal Geyser aquifers in Utah, USA - Crystal Geyser metaG 2015-01t | ecosystem: Environmental > Aquatic > Deep subsurface > Groundwater | place...
TTTACCATAAAAAAATATTAGTTTTAATAAAAAATTTTTTAAAAAAAATAATGATGCTAAAAAAAAAAAATTAAAAAAAAAAAATAATAAAAAAAAATAAAAAATAAATATTATCCAGCATTTACTTTATTTGTTTTTTTTATTATTTGATTTTGTAATTCTAATAATGTAGGGCGTTTATCAATATCCTTGGTAAATATATTATGCGATTCTATAAATTTTTGTAAATTTTTATATCTAATTTTATATTTATTATTTTTTATCTTTTTAAACAATGTTTCTCGATATTTTGCATAAAATGGATATGATTGCGAATATAAATAAATATAAAGGACTCCAAATGCCCAAACATCTACTTTATAATATGTTGAATTTTGATCTATTAATTTAAATGTATCATTTTGATAAATTATATTATTTTCTCCATTTTGTTTAGGTTTATCAATTTTATATATTATTTCAGGTGATACATAATATGGAGTCCCACCAATTATAATTTTATTTGTTTTTATCCAAGATAAATCAAAATCACCAATTTTAATATTTATATGATCATTATATTTAACAAATATATTTTCAATTTTAATATCATTATGTACTATATTCATTTTCTCTAATAATACCATACCATTTAATATTTGTATAATTATATTATCAATTAATTTAATATATGATTGATTTGAATGTAGATATTTCGCTTCTATATTATTATCGGACATATATTTGTGTAGAAATTCTTTAAGATTCCCATATTGACAATATTCTAATAATAAATATACTTCATTCTTATTTATTTTTGGTGTATCAATCCAACCATAACATTGTAATATATTATTATTATTATTATTTGCACTCTGATTGATAGTTGTAGATGTATTATTCATCTTGTTTATATATTTATATATATCGAGTTCATTTAGACCATTTGATTTTTTGATTTTTTTAATAATAATGGATTTCTGATTTTCTATATTAGTATAATTTATTATATTTACATCACTGATTATAATATAATCATCATTATTCAAATAATATGCATTATTAAATATTTTAATAAATAAATAAGTAACAGATTTTTCAGTAGTACTTAATGTTTTATAATATTTAAAATAATAATGATCAGTATCATTTTTTTTTATATCAAATATTAATTTTGTTATATTTGGAATATTATAGTTTATCACACTTAATGAATTATTTTCATTCGACGTAAAATTATTATTATAATTTTCGTTATTGATATTAATTGAATCAAATTTTGTCATACCACAAATAAATATTAATTAACTACAATATATTTTAATTATTTTTAAAGCGTTTTAAACTAGGTCATTTGTAAGTAATAGTTAAAAATATAGTAGTTCAATTAAAATGTTATATATAAATTTAAAAGTAAAAAAAAAAATAATAATTATTTAATATATAGTATTTTAGTATAATTATTTAATATATATTTTAAGTTAACATAAATTATTTACCTATATTTAATTCCGATTTAAAATAGGTATAACCTACCACGACAAAGCTGGGAATCAACTTTTATGTCTGGGTTAACGCGGAATAAATCTAGTATAACTATATAAGTATATATTACAATATGAATACTGATATACCATTTAAAAATATTATAATAAATTTATTTAATCCGTTTGAAAATCAAATATATAAAAAATATGTATATTGTTATAATGCACCACCGAATATTAGAAATATTTTACAAAAGCAATCGATAAATAGTACTAATCGTACCCAGTTAAAAGTATTACAGAAATATTATGGAAAATTATGGAAGCAGGAAATAGGTATTGATACTAATTATGATAATATAATTATAAATAATTATCTAACTGCAGCAAAAGAAGAAAAGATTGTTGGTAAAAAAGATAAACAAATTGAAGATATTGATTTAGAAGATATTGATGATATTGAAATAGATAATCTAAATGAAGTAAGTGATGAGAACGATATAAATATATTTGAGGATGTTGATTTTGATGATGATGCTGATATTGTACCTGATATAATTGAACATCGAAAGGTGGATACTCAAACATTAAGTAGTAAAATATCTAGTAAATATATAGAATATTTATTCGATTTACCCGAAAATCAAAATAAAGGTACAGATATATTTTTGCGTGATAATTTTTGGGATTTACGACATAAAATATATTTATTAACAAATATTCCTATTTATCGGCAGAATTTATTTGCAATAAATCCAAATATAAATAATAATATAATTGTACCATTTCAAATTTCCTTAAATAATAATGATATAAAACATAGTATGAAAAATGACACATATAATATTTATGATATAAATATTGATAAACTATTTTATTTGAATCGTAATAATATTCATACTATCGCAGAAGAAGAAATAAGAATATTATTATTGCATGTATTACGTAAGACAAATAATTTTTATGTAATAGATTTAGATTTTTATAAAAATCAATTAAATCCATATATAAATAAAATATTAAACAATCAATATGAATTTGAAATGATATATTATGGATTAATTAAAAAGTATTATCCCATGTTAAATATTGAAATGTTCCAATTATATCTTACTGATGAATCTAAAATATGGGAAAAATATCCATTATTAACACCAGTAAAGAATGATGTACTTAATAAATATGTCAAACAAAATAAAATATTATTAAAATTACAAAAAATTATAGGTACATTAGTTACAAAACATGGTACATCATTAAATATTAGTATTAAAAATATGTTAATATCATCAAATGAAACTATTATTAAGAAAAATTTAATAAATATTCGTTTATTATTTGATATATTTAAAACTAATGAAAAATATCCAATAATTCAATTTGTAAGTATACATGATAATAAATTACAACGAATAACAAAACAATATCAAAATTTTATTCAACAAAATCCTGAAAAATTAAATGTCATAAATTTTGATACGATACCATATAATACAAATTATGCTTCATTAAAAATATATATTAATGACATAAATTTAGATAGTTCAAATTCGAAACAGAAAAAATTAAATGAATCTAAACAAATGTTCTTCTATTTAATTGAGAATGGTCAATATCATATATATGGAGAATGGTATGAAGAAACAAATAAAAAATATAAAGATGTTATTGATATATTAGTGAATGAAGGTGATGAATTAATTGAGCAAATTAATAATTATGAATCAGTATTTAATATATTATGTGTTAATAATATATGTTATCGACTAAATCCATTATCATTAGAACAATATAGTATTGATAGTGTAAATATTATATTATTTTGGGATAGAGTTATAACTTATTCTGATTTTAATATTATTAGTGATTATTTGCAAAAATATATTGATTCTGGTATAATACGACTAAAATCGAGTAAATTATTAAACATTATTAATACTCGATTTACTAAGGCAATGTATGATTATAAACAAACACTTAAATTGAGTAAAGGTATTGAAACATCAGATTATTATTTAGTGTATCAACAAGCAACTATATATGATCAATTTGTTAAAACATATGGTAATAAAAAGTTAATAGTATCTAATAATATAACTTCACTTAAATTTGAGGTAGTTAATCTTAATATATATGAATATTCTTCTGCAATAAGTATAATATTATTAATGATTGATGAATTGCAACCATTATTAGGTAAATCTAAAATTCAAGAATTTAAAGGTGCTAAAATTGAAATTAAAAAGTTATTAGAAATCGATCCAGCATTATATGATTTTTCAAAATATACTAATGAAATATTATACACAAGAGTAGTACAAAAAAAATATAGACCTAAAATTTATTCTGAAACGGAATATAATATATTAACTGAAGGTCAGAAAAAAAATCTAATAAAATATTATAATTTTACAACTGGTGAAAATGTATATTATGCTTGTACTAATCCGAAATTACCGTTCTTTACATTTGTTGCGGGTAAACATCCTAAAAACTATTGTATCCCAAAATGTACTGAAAAACCAAATGAAGGTATAAAAATGAAATTAATTTATAATAAATGTATGAATGAATATATTGTCGATCCAAATGAATTGGAAGAAATTAGTAAAGCAACAAAAAATATATTATTATATGAATCGAATAATTTAAAAGATAATAAATATTATTATTTACCTGATGAAGTTTATAAATTATTTTATAATATTAAAAATAAAGATTTCATATTTTATACTATGCAACAACAATATAAAAATTTGACACATTTTAGTGTAATTAATATATTATCATTAGTATATAATAAAAGTCAAATTGACATATTAGACGATATGCATAATCGATTTTATGATAAAAAATATTTAAATAAATTAGGTGTTACTGAAAATGAATTATTCAGTTCTATGACTGTTGCTGCTTATTATGATAAAAGTCAAGATATTTTTAATGATATTTATTATTATATAAAAAATGAAGATTGTTTGTTAAACCATTCATTAATATTTGATGAATTTTTAGAACAAATAATGAATAGATTTTACAATATTTATTATATTACATTATTAGATATTGAAAATAGTACTGAATATACAGAATTATATAATAAAGAAAATATTGAAGTAAATAGTAATATTTTACTATATTATCAGAAAAAAATTAAAAATGATCTAATTAATAGCATTGATCATGATTATATATTTGTAATGGTACAAAATCATAATTCTTATCCAGTATATTACAAAAATGATATATTAATAAATACTAAACATATATTAATAAAAACATTACAGAATAAAATAAATCTAAAAGAATTTAATGATAATATATTATTAACAAAAGAAGAAGCATTATTAAATAAGTTTTCATATGATAATATTAAAAAATTAGGTAAAATTGAATCAAAATATATATTAGATATATTTATTTCATCTGTTATGATTAATTATAATAAAAAATTAATAAATTTCGGGATATATGGAAGTGATATTGTTAATGATAATATTCCAAATATATATAAATTATATGATCGTAAAAAATTTAATGTAAATTTTGCGGATACATTAAATTTTCTATTTTCATTCCATGATGAATTACCGACATTTGTTTGTTTATTAAGCGAAAAAGAAATAATAAATTGTACTAAAAAACAAAATAAAATACAAATTGAAAATTATACAGTTATAGGAATTAATATAAATAGTATTTATTCATGGTTTACTAATACTACGTTAGAAGAAATATTAATATATTTTCAAACCAAATCTAAATTTAATACAAAATTTAATATAAGTGATCTTGATGATTTACCTATTCAAATATTAGCTGTTGATCCATATGATGTAAATAAAACAATAATTGAGAAAGGTCGTAATTTTAAATCTGAACTAAAAGAAATAACTAAAGTTGATATATCATTTACGGTTTATAAAAATAATATTTATAAATTATTTAAAAATGAAATTTATTATCAATTAATACATCAACATGAATCGAAGATAAGAAAAACTATAATAAAGGATATAAAAAGTTCAGATTTTGACAAAAATATAAATTATTATAAGAATAAAATTTATAACATACTACAAAATGAAAATGATATTTATATATTAACTGATTTATTAAATTTTTATCAGGAGAAGAAATACACAATAGAAGATTTATTAAATAATTTATCAGTAATAGTATTTAATTTTGATAAATATCATATAATAGATATTATTAAAGAATTTAAGTCAACTAATGATATTCAACGATATTTACATAAATTATCACAAAAAATAGTACAACTAGTACCAACCAAAGATTATCTAAATTATATAAAAAAACATAATTTTGATGAAGCGCAATTCTATAATATATTAATTAATTGTGGTATTACTGATAAATCTAAAACATTATTCTGTTCAAATAAAAAAATTATAATAATCAAAGAATATTATAATAAATTTTTAGATTTATTAGCAAATGATCTACAAAATACATTTATGCTGACTTATGATCTAAATAATCTTGAATTAAGTTACATATTAAATTATAACGAATATAATAGATATGCCGGTGAAACTATTACATTTGAAGAAATATAAACGCCAAACTACTTTTATTTCAAAAATTTTTTGGACTATATTTATACCTATTTTAAAACTGAATTTAAAAATAGGTAAAAAATATTACATAAATAAATAATTTTATTTTTTTTCGTTTTTTATTTTTAAAATAGATTTTTAATTTAGAAAAAAATATAATTCTTTATTCTGCTCTTTTAATATTTTCATTTAATGGTTCTGTTCGAATAAAATATCCCATATTATAATATTTTACAATTTTCTTTTCATAATTTATATGTGCAGGTAAATCATTCTCACGATGCCATTCACCATGAATATAATAACTTTCAGATTTTATTTTACCATTTTCATAATATTTTATATATGCAGGTAAATCATTCTCACGATGCAGTTCGTGATGAATATAATAACTTTCAGATTTTATTTTACCATTTTCATAATATTTTATATATGCTGGTAAATCATTATCACGATGCCACATATTATTAATAGAATAAATTTCTCGTTCTACTTTACCATTATCATAATATGAAATACTAACAGGTAAATCATTATCACGATGATGTTTACCATTAATATAATAACTTTCATATTTTATTTTACCACTTTCATAATATTCTATAATTGCAGGTAAATCATTATCTCGATGCAGTTTACCATTAATATAATAACTTTCATATTTTATTTTACCATTATCATAATATTCTATAAATGCAGGTAAATCATTATCACGATGATGTTTACCATTAATATAATAACTTTCAAATTTTATTTTACCATTATCATGATATGATCTTTTTATATCCATTTTTATTAATGTCTGAATAAAGAATTATATTTTTTTTAAATTAAACAAACAATATTAAAAATCAAAAAAAAAATATATAATTCTTTATTCTGCTCCTTTAATATTTTCATTTAATGGTTCTTGTCGAATAAATTCTCCCATATTATAATATTTTATAAATTTCTCTTCATAATTTATATGTGCTGGTAAATCATTCTCACGATGCAACTTATGATGAATATAATAACTTTCCTGTTCTACTTTACCACTTTCATTATATTCTATATCTGCAGGTAAATCATTCTCACGATGCAACTTATGATGAATATAATAAATTTCATATTTTATTTTACCATTTTCATAATATGAAATATCTGCAGGTAAATTATTCTCACGATGCAACTTATCATGAATATAATAACTTTCTGATAGTATTTTACCATTTTCATAATATGAAATACATGCAGGTAAATCATTATCACGATACCGTTTATGATTAATATAATAACTTTCAGATTTTATTTTACCATTTTCATAATATGAAATACATGCAGGTAAATCATTATCACGATGTAAATTATAATGAATATGATATCTTTCAGATTTTGTTTTACCATTTTCATAATATTCTATAAATGCAGGTAAATCATTATCACGATGCAGTTCATTATGAAAATAATAACTTTCAGATAGTATTTTACCATTATCATAATATGAAATACTAGCAGGTAAATCATTATCTCGATGCCGTTCATTATGAATATAATAAATTTCATATTTTATTTTACCATTATCATGATATGATCTTTTTATATCCATTTTTATTAATGTCTGAATAAAGAATTATATTTTTTTTAAATTAAACAAACAATGTTAAAATTCAAAAAAATATAGAAATATATTTAAATTAAAATTTATATATTTTTTAGTGAATAATTCGGAATAAACAGTTTATTTTTATAATGTTCAATAAAATCGCGAATATTATCTAATATTGTTTGTACAAAATTAATATCTTGGCAACCTAATGTATATATATGATAAGTTTTATAAATATGAATAACACAAAATTTAAATTTTTTAGCATCTAATTTATCTTGCGATATCTCATAATTTTCTAGATTATAATCATATAATTGCATATTCGAATCTAAATTGATCGTTTTTTTATTAATTAATTCATAATTTAATGGAATTGATAAAATTAAATAATTCTTTTCTCCCGAATATTCAATTTTTAAATATTCTATTTTTTGATCATTAGTTTTATTAAATTGTGCTTTATTTTTTAATAATAATTCCTTCAATTTATATAAATTTATTTGATAAGATATATATATATCATTATTATATATGGGATGCTTTATTATTAATGCTTCTGGTAATTGACCAATATACAGATCATTTGCTAAATTAATACTTTTTGATATTAATCTGATATTAATATCTGGTTTATTTGTATTAATAAAATTAAAAACAGAATTAATAATATCCAATATTTCTGAATCATCATCTTTTTTAAGTCCAGTTATATCTCCACTTTGCTTTCTAAAAATTTTAACACTAAAAACTTCACCTGGATAATTTTTCTGAATTACATAAAAAGTTATTTCACTATCAAATTGATCGTTCATACCATTATTTGTTTTATTATTCTTTTTAACTTTTATTTTTTTTTTTCTACCGCGATTAGATTTAACTGGTATTTCTTTATTTGGTTCATATCCAGATAGAAAATGTTTATAAAAATTTGTACATATTCCTACTATATTATGTTCAATATTTGGATAAAATACATCATTCTTTTCATTTATTATACGATCTGCTGAAAATTTTATACTTATATTCAATAATTTAACCATCCTTTTAAAATTATTATTATAAAATAAAATTATATTTTTCAAAAAAAATTTATACTTATAATAATTCAAATATTAAATAGAAAATTATTATTCGGCTATTGCAGATTTAACTGTAGTTGATGTAGTTTCATTATAATGTTCAATAATATCTTTCTTTTTAGTTCCAGTTACAATTTTTTTATCTCTATATGTTAAACTATATTTAACTGATTTTGGTAATGCTATCAAATCAAAATCAATAAAATCTATATTATTTTCTCGTAATATTATATTTCTTAATTTATTATTAATACACAAATTATATATTGATATGGGTAATTCAGTAATTTTATTATGTGTTAATGATAATTTATATAATTTTTGCCATCCACTTATTTCTGTTGGTATTTCAGATATATTATTATAATTTAATATTAATCTTTGTACATTTCTCAATTTAACTAAATCATTTAATGAACTTATATTATTATGACTTAAGTCTAATATTACCAATTTTTCCAATTCATCTATTACACTTGGTATAGTTTCAATATTATTATATGATAATGTTATATTTTTTAAATTAGTTAGTTTATTAATATCATCAGGTATATATGTTAAATTACCATGTTCAATATATAAGTATTCTAACGTACTAATATTACATATTTCAATAGGAAAAATATTTAAACCTTTATTAATTTTTAATGTTCTTAAATGAGAAAAGTTTATCATTTGACTAAAATTTAAATTATTAATATTATATTTTTTATTATTACATGTTCGGAAATTTATATATGATATACTAGGAAATAAATCTATAAAATTTTCAGAATAATTAATAATACCTGTATGATCCATAAAATTAAAATAATTAGTTTTACCATATCCTTTTATCATTTTAATAGAAAATTCTTCCAAATCATTATTATTAAACGTTTTTAAATTATTAATATAATTATTAATTATCGGTTTGTAAGATGTTATTATACAATTATTGAATATAAATATAGCCTTATGTAATTGTTCATCAAAATAATATTTTGTTCCATCAAAACAATGAATATCTAAATCTCGATTATTTATTTCACTAAAAAATTCAGTTACTTCTCTATTCATCATTTGATAATATTTAGATTGTTTAAATCGTATTTGTTTATTATTATATAATAATTTTTTATAATCAGCAGATAGTATATTTTTAATATTATCTATTTTATGTTCCTCCATATATTCAGATAAATATTTACTATATGTCATATAATCACCTTTTGTATATACTTCTAAGACTATATCATCTTCTAATTTAATAAAATCGAAAAAATTATTATTAATTTTTGCATATTTACCACATTTACAATAAGATTGAATATCTTTTCTATATTTATTTTTATTTCTAAACATTGTATAATTTTATTTATATAGATTAAATATATAAACTTAAATATTTAATATTTAATTTAGGTCTATTATTCAAATTTTTTTTGATTTTTAAAATATTATCTTTATTAAATTTAATATTTAATTTCGGATATAAATTATGACTATAAATTCAAATAAATATGATGATAAAGTTGTATATTTAGATACTGATGAAAATTTGGATAATGTAATTCCAAAACGTAGTGATCTTATTGATCGAGAATTAAATAAATTAATTGAAGAAAGATTGAAAGAAAAAAAAGAAATAATATTTTTTCCGAATGATGTTCAAGATCATAAAGATATTTATATTACGAAAAGCGTAATTAATGATGATAGTATTGAATATGATGAATATGGTAATGCTAAGAAGGTAACTATCCCAGAATATGCTATAAATATAACTGGTTCATTATTAGATGGTAGTAAAGCACATTTATTAATACGAAATCCCGATATATATTTTGATGTATTTCCAATAGAAATTAATGATTTTAAAAAGAGTAATAAATTTTATTTTAAACCGAATGGTATAAAAATATGTCCTGAAAATCATTTTAATATTCCAGATTTTACAAAATATAATCCGAAAGAATTAAATGAGTATATAAATAATAATAAGAATTTATTAGAATTTAAACGGAATGTATTAATATTGGCAAATACTAATAGACGAGAATTAATTACCAAAAGAATATTTAATATTGGATTTCGACCAATACCAGCTTACATCGGTATTCGATGTTATTATAAAAATTTGTATGATATGAAAAAAGCAATCGAACAATTTTATTATAGTGGATTATATTATGTTACATCAAATAGCACTAGTAATTATTATAATGTAATATCTAGACGGCATAATATTAATTTTGCAAATTGGATGATACTAAAAAATTATTCATTAAAAATAAATCATAATATTGATAATGAATTATCTTATCAAGTTGAAAACCTGAAAGAACATAATATATATAGAAATGAAGATAAAGCGCATTTTTCTAAATGTAAATATAATTTTATGGTAGATATTAAAAATATTTCAAATGTTTATAATACTACTGAATTAGATCAAAATTATACAATTGATGAATTACGAGATATAACAGGTTATAAAATATATGATTATGTTTATCCAAATTTGTATGATAATTATAAAAATGAAATAAAGAAAATAAATCAACAAGATGAATTTGATGAAACTGAAAAAATAAAAAAAATTAAAGAAATAAGTAGAATTGATACAAATAGTAATTTCGATAATAAAGATAAATTATTAGAATATCATTTTGATATTGAAACTAAACCTGTTGATAATTCAGATGATATATTACATCCGGATACTATTATATTTAATGTATGTGGTGCATTAAGTTGGTCATGTGAAAAGACTGATATATTACGTGTATGTATATATTATCCAAAAGTATATGAAACATGTAAGATTAAACCAATGAAAGGGCATTATATTATAATATGTAAAACCGAAAAAATGTTATTACATTTATATGGATTATTATATAATTATTGCCAATTTGATATTCAAACTGGATTTAATACAGGTAAATTTGATATACCAATGATGTTTATATTAATGAAACGATATAATTATGATGTAGATTTTTGTAGAATGGCATCAGTATATTATCATTATTTTGTAACAAACAATTATTCTGGTGGATATAACACAAGTAATAATGGTACTCAATATGATAATATTCGCAAAAATATATGGAGATATCATTATCTTGCTGATAGTAAGATAAATCCATATTATTCAAATCCACAACAAATTAAGATTACTGCCGATTTAACAGAATTAATTGCAACAATGAAAATACCAGGTATGATTAATTTAGATTTATTTATAATTATGAGAAAAGCATTTCCAAAAATGAAAAAATTTAAATTAAATGTATTTCTAAAAAAATTTGGTGAACCTGAAAAGATTGATCTAGAATATCATGTTATGTGGAAAGAATGGATTAAAAGTGATAATCCAGAAATGATGCAAAAAATAAATGAATATTGTGCATATGATGGTTATGCATGTAAATTATTATTAAATCATAAAAATTATTTACCTGAACAACGTCAATATTCATTATATTCATATATTTCATTACATGATTCAATAAATCGTGCAGGTGGATTAAAAGCAGAAAGTATGTTATTTTATAGTGGTAATAAACCTAGATTTAATCTGGTATTTATTGAATCATATATAAATAATAATATTGAATCATCAAGTGAAGGAATTACACGAAATTTACGAACATATATATCAACAAAAAAACCATATATTAAAAAGCAATTAGAAAATAATATACAAATAGTACAAGAAAATAATAACATAATAAATAATATTTGTGATAATGTAAATATTAATCAATTATCTGAATATCAAATAAATGAAAATTATAAATTATTATTAAAAAATAAATTAAATCAACATTTTAAAGGATATAAAATTCAATATGAAGGTGCAAATGTTATATGTAATGAAAGAGGTCGTCAAAATAGACCTATTACTGCATATGATTATGCATCATTATATCCATCAACATGGAGCGAACGTAATTTATCACAAGAATATTTATTTACTGATAAAAAAATTTATAAATATATTGAAAAATTGAATGAATTAATGATCTCCAAAGGATTAGATAAAGTATATAATACAATTTATATGGATTTTGAAATTCATCTAGATGATAAAAAATTAGGAGATAAATTTATTGTAAATGATTATAATAAAAATTATCCAGATAATAGAGCAAAAGGATGGTCTATAGATCATCAAAATATAATTGAGCGTAAAGGAGTATTAGTTTATATTTATGAATATTTATTTAACGAACGAAATTTAATAAAAGGATTAATCAAAAAAGTCGATGAACAAAATAATAATATTAAAAATGATATAAAACTTAATGAAACATATGATAAATATAAATCATTATGTAATATGCTATATGGTGGAATTGAATTAACTGAAAGCAAAATTAATGTAAAATATAATAAAACTGAAAAAGATTATGAAGAATGGATTGATTCAATTGTAGATTCAAATCAAGAATGTATTAAATTAATACAATTACATAATTATTATGATGCTAAACAATTAGCTATTAAAGTACAAATGAATACATTTTATGGTGTTGGAGGTTCACCAATCAGTTTATTGTATTTTATATTATTTTGTGGTGCAATTACTTATTATGGTCGTAAAGCATTACATACCGCAATTAATTGTGCAATCGATAATGGATATAAATTTGTATATAGTGATACTGATTCAATTTATATTGCACATCCTGAACATATATATAAAGATATTGACGAACAATATAATAATGGTCTTATTGATAAGAAAACATATCATAAATTAATGGTTGAAATAGCTATTAAAGATGGAATGTCATTAAAGGATTGGAAAGAATTAATAGGAAAGAAATTAAAATTATGTGAATCTGGTGATATAACAAATATAGAATATGATAATTTTGTTAAAAGTATGCCAAAAACGACATTTCCTGATATATTACAGGAAACAATTAATAAATTTGCACCAAATGAAGTATTAAAGATGGTACGAGAAGAAACATTATTTCCATCTATATTTTGTACAACTAAAATGTATATAGGTGTTATTCATAATAAAGAATATGAACCTAATGGATCTTGGTTAATTCGAGGATTTCCATTCAAAAAAGAAGGTGCATCCGAATTATTAGTTGATTTTAGTAAAGAATTATTCGAAGCTGCATTATATTCTGATGAAGATTTATATAATATACCTCATAAATTGATTAAAAAATATTATTATCAAAAATATAATAATTTACAAGTCTTTTTAAGAACACAAACTCGAAAAAATCATAAAAATAATGTCGCAGTATTAACATTCTGTAAAAGAGTCGAAGAAAAACATAATTATTATATATCGCAAAAAAATAAATTAATACAAGATAATCCAAATATCACTAAAAAAGATAATCGATTAATAGATATAAATAATTTGATTGATATGTATGAAATACCTGAAGATTTTCAGAAATTTGATACTATAATTGTTAAAGTTAATAATAAAGCAGATTTATTAGGTAGAAAGATTGATATTAAACGAGGGGAACAAATGGAATATTTGAATGTTGTTAAACATTTTAATTATGAACCAGATATGAATTATTATATTAGTTCATTCTTTTCGACATGCGGTTTATTATTATCATATCATGAAAAATTTAATCCTGGTGGTAATACAGATAAAGATACTATTAAGAAAAATACTGATAAACATTTTGAAACATTTATAAAAAAATTAAATGAAAAAAATTCAGAAAACAAAAAAAATAATTATATTCCAATTTGTAAATATCTTGGAAAAGCAAAAGAAGGAGTAAGACCATCAACATATTATGATGTATGTAAATTATTCTGGAAAAAATATAATTCAATATTTCATAATAATATGATTAAGAAATATCCTTTATTATTTAGATTTTTATATTTATTTGAAAATCGAGATTATAATAGTATTAAAACAATAAGTGAAAAATTATTCAATTATTTCTATTGTTATGCACAAAAAATAGCAATAACATATTTATCTGATTATTTAGTAGATTCTTATTATACAATACCAGAATATGAATATTTAATAGATTATATAACTGAAATAGTTCAAAATGAACAAAATAAATTAGAAAATGAAAAAGATAAAATAGAAAATTATTATAATAATTATCATGAAAAAGCAATATCATTATTTAGAGAATTAATAGTACATCTAATAGAAAACTATGATACAATGATAAATGAAAATCGACTACATAAATTTGAGCAACATATTAAATTGAATCTATATCTAACATTGAATGATAATGAACATAATTATTTCAATGAATTATATGACAAATTTAAAGAATATGCCGGTACTGTAGCAATCAAATTAGTAATATTAGATAGATACAATACTGCGGTACTAAAATCTTTTTAAAAAATTTTTAGAATATATTTATATGTAATTATTTTTTTTCTACAAAAATAATTATTTCGGGACACAACTATGTTTAGAATAATTTAAAAATTTTTTTATAAATATTTTTTCAAAATTTGAAAAATTAAAAAATGAAAAACTGAAAAATCAAAAAATGAAAAACTGAAAAAATTCAAAAAAAAAAATAAAATTATGATATATTTAAAAACTAACCAGTTAATCATTAACAGCAGATTTTATAGATTCACAAATTGTATCTGTTTGATGTTTTCTATGTTTTGTTATTTGGTCGGTTGTTTGTCCCTTATATGTCATTTTTAATTTAATATTTTTTAATTTTTTAAGATCATAATCTACATATTGAATATCATTACCTAATATTTTAATTCGTAATTTAGATTTGCCATTAATAAAATCACAAAATTCTTTAGGAATATATTCAATTTTATTATCTTCTAATTCTAAACATACTAATTTAGATAATTTATTAATATTAGTATTGATATCCTGAATTTTATTATTGTTCAAATATAAATATATTAATTCAGTTATTTCACATATACTATCTGGTATATTTTGTAAATTATTATGTTCTAAATATAAAAGGGTAAGGTTTAATTGTCCGAAATCATTTGGTAAAAATTCTATCAAATTATTATTTAATGTTAACTGACTCAAGTTTGATAGCTGACTAATTCCTTCATCAATATAGTCAATTTTATTATTAGATAAATTTATATATTGAAGATTCTTTAATTGGTATATATTACTATAAATTCTATCCATAGAAGTATTTGTTATTGTCAATTCTCTTAAATTTTCCAAGATTGATATATTATGAAAATTATAATCTTTAAGTATACTATTTCCATTATTGTGTTTAGATGGATTTATATATAATCTAGAACTAGTATTTTTCTTCAAATAATTCAATAAATTATCAGACAAAATTCTAATATTAAAGGAATATCCAAATTGCAGTGATATATTTAATAATTTATGCGTATCATAATAATATGATGCTATATTTTTATTATAAAATATTTCAATAAATAAATTTTCCAAATAATCATCTTTAAATGTTCGTATATCTGCACAATGATTTAATATAAATGTATTCCAATCAATAATAAATCCTTGATATGTATAAAATATATCAAATGATCTATGCCAACAAGTAGTACATAAATAATATGAATTATTAATTTTTAATGGTTCATAATCAATTTTAAATAGATTTTTTGTATTAATTTTAGTTTTTTGATTATAAAGATCAATAAAAATATTTCTAAATGGTGCATCTATAAATTGATAATATTTCTTTTTTTTATAACAAATAATTTTATCATTACTTTTTGTACAACTTAATAAATCAATATATTCATCACTCAATAAATTATTAATATTCAGAGAATTAATATTATTATTACAAAGATATTCATAAATTTGTTTAATATTATTAATCTTTCTACCATTAAATTTTAAATCATATTTACCCATTGTATTATTAAATAGAGAATTATATGAAAGATAGTAATCTTTACCATCAACTGTTTTTAATAATGTAACAAGTTGATTGGTTTCTGGTATATTATGTGTGAATAATGCCATAATAATATATAAAAAACTAAAATTCAAAATATGTATATTGTTTATTGTGATTGGTAAAATAATATAAAAATAAATTTTCAAATTCAAATTTTTATTATTAAATATATTTTATTTTTAATGTTTTATAATCAAAAAAAAATATATTACAATAATATATATAATTTATTTTTATAAAAATTCTTTAATATAATATATACATCTAGTAACTTTGAAATAAAATATATTAATTTTTTAAATATTAGTACTTATAATTTATTAGTACAAATTTTAATTATTATTGTTATTATATAATGGATGGAAATTTCCAACAGAAAGCATCTGACTTTGTAAATAAGTGCAAAGAACATAAAGGTGTTATCGCATTTTTGATTGTTGTTATTGTTATTTTGCTGATTTTATTGTTTGTCGGTATGTATAACGCACAAACTAAAAAGATAGATCCAACTAAATTATTGTTTTGGAGACGTAATAAGAATATGAACTATTCTACTGGTGCAGCAATGGGAAATCCAGGTAATTATTTTGGATTGCAGCAAACTAATGCACATCCAGTTGCTGTATTGTATAAAGCTATCTTCAATTTTAGAACACAATTTGAAGTTGGTAATCAAACCCCAACTGCTCCTTTATATATGTCATTGCTTGAATTTAAACAACGTGTAAATGAAAATCCACAGGCAGTACCAAAATTGGTTGATGAATCAGTAACAGATCTCATGGATTTCATGAATCGAAATTCTGATTCATTATTGTCTGATCAAAGTTATGATTATAAATATTTAAGAAAAAAAATAATTAATCTTCATAGATTATTGGAAGAAACTATGAAATCGATTGGTCTTCTTAATGTTAAGGCAGATGGTTCGGTTGATCCTAATCTTGAACAAATGGGTAATGGTATGATGACTACTCTTGATACTAATCTTGGTGACCAAATTACTAACTATGCCGATAGTTTAGATGATCCAGATATTAAAGATACAGTTAGATTGAACTTACAAAATGGAGGTCTATCCTCTTATGAAGTTATTGAATCATTTGATGCCAAACTTGCTAGAGATCCGAATGTTATTGGAGCTAAACATATGCAGAGTCATGCTAAATGGGCTTATGAACATGGAAGATGTGGTGATAGTCCATTCCCACATGCTAGAAGAAGATTTGTACTTGAAGACTTTCCAAAATCCAACTGGGTCAGATATAGACCTGATGACCAGATTAATCATTCTATGCCTGCATCTCAAGTACGTGATCAACCATACGTATACAATTACTATACCAAATCATATCTCAAGTAAATTTATATTTTGGGTTTCATCTATTTTGTATTTTTCAATTTTGCAAAAATATTTTTTTTATTTTCAAAAAAATTTGATTTTTTATTAATATATTCAATTTTATTAATAGAACATAGTTAAAATAATAGTATAATGGATATTGCATTTATAGGAACCATTAGTATATTGGTATGTATAAATTATATTTTAATTCATACAAAACAATATTATTTATATCATGTTACTAATTATATTTATTTAATGACAATTATTATAATATATTTTGGATATTTTCTTCAAAATTTAGATTATGGAACTAAATGTAAAAAATATAAGAGATTATCAAAAAAATATAGAAGATTATCAAAAGAAAATAAAGAAAATAAACAAATTATTACACTTTTGAATAATAAAATTCATGATAATTTATATATAATTAATGTATTATCCCAAACTATTGATGATTTTAATTCCAAAACAGATAATAATTTGAATATTAAAACTAATTATTATTCAAATTCTGAAACATATACATCATGGCAACTTGATAAACGAATTCAAAGGGAATGTGACACAATTATCAGTGATGATTCTATAGATGAATTATATTTACAAAATACAGAAGAAAATTCAAATGAACAAATTGAACATTTAGAAAATATGAAAAAAATATTTTCTGAAAATTTTAAAAATGAAAAATTCGAAAATGAAAATTTTAAAAATGAAAAATTCGAAAATGAAATAGAATCGGATAATTTAGATAAATCTTATGTATTTATTCCTAAATTACAAAAATAAAATATAAATTACAAAAATAAAATATAAATTATAAATATATATTTTTTTTGAATTATTTTAATTTTAATTATTATAATTTAGGTAAATTTAAAATGGGTAAGTTTATAGTTATTGAAGGAGTCGATGGTGTTGGTAAAACTACATATAGTCAAATATTATATGATCAATATACTGCAGATACCTTATGTAAAGGCTTGCCCTTACAAACCCGTCAGACAGAACCATGTTTATGCTCTTTACAAGAGTGCGAAGCAGTATCGAATACCTTATGCTCTTTACAAGAGTGCGAAGCAGTATCGAATGGTAAAACAGCAATAATTATAGCATTTCCATCAAAATTACCTAACAATAATAATAAAATTGATAATTGGAACTATAAATATGGTATACAAGCAAGAGAATTAATAGTACAATTAGGAAAATTAAATGAACAAGATAAAGATATTAAAATAAAATTGATTAAACGATTTCATCATCTTTGTTATAAGGACAGATTAATTAATATTGAAAATATTAAAATATTAATCAATAAATATGATTATGTTATATGTGATAGGTATATATTATCTGGACTAATATATATATTGATGGATAATTTAACTATTGGAAAATTATCAAATAAAATTATAGTAATTGATGATAATTTTAATAATGGCCATTTAACATATGAAGAACAAATTGAATTTGATGATATGTTAATAAATGTACAACAATATATAGAAATGCAAAAATCATTTCCAGTTCCAGATAAAGAAATAATTTTATATTGTGATAATACAGAATTAGAAAAACGAATTAAAAACAGAAATAATATTAATAATGAATATGATGAAAATTTGGAACGATTAAAAATAATAAATTTAATATATCGAGATGAAGAATTTATAAAAAAAAAATTATATAGAAATATCGAATACATACCAAAGTAAAACTACTAATACAAATAACTAAAAATCTATAATATGAAGCATATAATTATATTTATTCATCATCTGAAATCTGAAACATCCGCTTCATAATATCAATTGGAAGATTTTGAACAACTTCGATCTTAAAAGTGCCTTTTATATCTTCAATACTACCATTTTTAAAGACTTTTAGAAAACTAACAGTAGTATGCCCGATAAATGCCACTATAATTATATCATTACCATCATAAATATGATAATGTTGACGTTTTCCAGCCTTGCAATAATCATTGGTACAATATTGAAGATCCATACTGAATAGTTTAACACCTCTGTTTGAGTTATCATCAGGTATTTGTATTGGTGATGATGCAGGTGTCGATGGAACCGAATCTATATCTTCATTATCAGTGTCTTCAAAATTTATTAGTGATGAATTTATCCGATTTTTTTTTGCATATTTCTGTACCAATAGGTACAATTCGCAAATTTGACTTTCATTGATTGATAAATCGGCTAAAGGGATAGATTCAGCAATTTGATCTGGATTTTTCACTGTAAGCAATTTTGTATTAAAATCGAAAATAGCAGTTATCAAAAGTATGTTATCCAAATCATAAAATGTAAAAATATAATGCGAACATGGAAAGTTACATTCATTACATGATATAATTACAAGTTTAAGATTGTTTCGTTTGTCAGTAATTGTTTCATGTAAATTATCACTCATTCTTTGATTCAATTGCTCACATTGCACAACATTTGTTTGTTGACTAGTAGAAATCGGAGTGGAATTACCACCAAAGCAAGATTGTTGATGAGTAGATTCAACAACTGGAGCAATAAATGATTGTTGCTGTTCAGATAATTGCGGTATACCATATTCAATCTGTTGGATAGGTTGACTATATCCAATTGGTTGCTGATATGGTAGTTGACTGTATCCAATTTGTTGAGGATATGGTTGCTGATTGTATCCAATTTGTTGAGGATATGGTTGCTGACTGTATCCAATTTGCTGTTGATATGGTAGTTGATATGGTGGTTGATTTTGATTAATAACTATTTTACCAATATTAATAATAATAGGTCTATTAGATTTACTACTTTGGATAGCATCTAATCCTTCTTTGAAGAAATCGTGAATTGGAGCATCATAGTCAGCCATATTACCAAAAATTCTTTATAAGCCAAAAGCAAATAATAATAATAGTCAAGATAATCTAGAAGAAAAAAAAATCAAATTTTTTCAAAATCATATTCTTTTGTGGGTACAAATTCTTTTATACTAATAGAATATTTTTCAATGAAATATTTTTTTAGAGCTTGTATAAAATCAACATATTTTATTGATTCATGACCATCTCCCAGAAAATATAATTCCTGATTATCTGAAATAAATGATACACATTTACACATTGTTGTCTGTGGACTATTATCTGCAGTATCATATAAAATCCATACATTTAAATGAGTATGTCGTTCATATCCAATAAACTTACAATGCCGTTTACATTTATTATGACAATATTGGTCACATCCACCAGGACAAGCTGTTATTTTTAGTTGACCCTTTGCATCATATTCCATTTTGATGATAAATATCTTCGTCCTTACAATAAAATAATACAATAGAATACTTAGAAATAATCAAGAAATGCTTATGAATGGAATTATATTAGAAAGAAAAAAAATCAAATTTTTTATTAATTTTATTATGTTAATTTTGATAAGCTAATATTGAGTGATTCTAGGAGCAATAATTTCTGCGGATGATAGGATCAATTTCTGTCTATTAACAAGTTCATCGAATAAATATTCACGAACTGTTTCATTGAGCAAAACACTATAAACCATATATTTAGAGAATGATGCATTAATATTGTTACCCAAATTATTAATCATTCCGGGTGGTTTAGTTCCGTTGAGACCCTTATAATTAAGTCTGCCTAATAGAACTAAACCACTTGGATTTCCATCTCTTAAATTAACAAATGGATTAATCAAGAAATTATTAGCAAATATCTTCTCTGGAAGAACATTTGGATTCAATCTCAACTCAATAGTTTTTAAGATCTTATCAAAATTATAGACACAGTTAAAGATAGTAGAGATTGGAATTTCTCTCATCATTGCATGAATATTGATAGGAACAATATCATAATCGATAATGTTCTTAATCATCAAATATTCAGTTCTGGTCAATGTTGGTGGTAATGTAGCAATTCTAGCCGGTGGAGTACTTGGAGGGGTATCAATCAAAGAACCTGGTCTAGCACCTGGTGCAATTTCATAATTCTGATACAATTTCTGCTTAAGTGCACTATTACCACGATCTTCAATCATAAGAATGAATTTTTCAATGGTAAAGTACTCATAATAATTATCGAAAGTAATATTACCATCTGTAATAGCCGCTCCATTCCAAACTGTAATTTGATTAAATGGAGCGGCATCCTTAATATAATTAATTATATTAATAGGTGTTGCATAACCCAACATTTGATTAACTGATACTCTATTAGCTTCTCTCAAGATATCAAGATAATTTTTAACATATTCTTGAACATGAGATTCATTAAGAGAATAAGTACCACTTGCTTTAGAGTTATAACCATTGATCAAATTAAGCAACCAAGGGAAATCTTTAATACTGGGATTATAACTTTGATTATTAAAACTTAATCCTCTAACTCCATACAAATATTTGAAATTAGTAGATGAAGATGGATTAATTGGTAATAAATTTCCGAATCCATTAGTTGAAACAGTATTTCCAACACTATTATAACCCATAAATGGGAATAACATACTAAGAGTACTAATTGGTTCATTTCCAGTGGAAGATTTATATGACTCAATGAAAGATTTAGATAATTCCAACATATGAATATTATCATTTAAATCTTTGTATACAGCGGTAAATGTATTTTGCATAACATATGCAACATTAAGTATTGTATTATGAGCTCTAAGTAAATCGGAATAACCGTTAGCATTCGCATTATTAATTGCTCTATTAACTGCATTAGTTAAATCAATAAGTCGTTTAGTATAGTTAAGAAGAATTGGTAAATAACATCTATATTTTTCCTTCATATATTCTGGAATTACACTCAAATCATCTTCCAAATATTTAGATTCTCTAGTTTTGGTATCTCGTTTAGTTAAATAAACAAGTTTATATAGATTGGCAATTGATCTGAATAAACATGCTCCATTGTTATCAACTGGATTTTCACGAGCAGTCTCATCATTAAGATTATTCGCATCATTCATAATAGCAGTATTAATATCTGATGAATAAATAGCTTCTACTAATTTCTTATAGATTTTATTTGATGATACATCAAAGAATTCATTAATATTCCAGTACAATAACTGATTAAACAATTGAACAGGAGATAATTCAGCTTTAATTATATTTTCACCAGTATAAATTGCTTGTGATCTAATATTACCATTTTCAATACCAATTCGACCTTCTTCGTTAGGATTATATGCAAATTGTTTAATATTATTATTTACTACATTAGAATTTTGAATTGCAGCCAATACATTTGCTGCAGGAATATTCATTCCACTCAAATGATTATTCATATTACCAATTGATAAATCAACACCATCAAGTTTATCACCTTGTTCCATATTTACATATAAAATATTCTTAATATTTACAATTTTAGTTGTATAATGTTCCAGAATTCGTGGATCAATAAATGGTTTAAATTGAATACTAAGTTTTTCTAATAAATTAATCTGTTTTTCTACCATTGATTTGAATAGACCAAAATCAAATCTGAATTTGCCTGATAAATTAGATTTTACAAAATAACTTGGTAAAAGTGAAATTGCCTTATGTAATTCATTATCATTCATTTGATTAATTGCAACAATTACTGCAATCATTTGGTTCATATAAAGTGATAAGTTATCCAAACCGGCAACAACAATTTCCATGAATACTGCAGAAGTTGTATTAATTAAACTTGATCCAATATCAGAAGGTATTGGACTAGTTGTATCACCAGATCCCAAAGTAGAAAATAGTTCAATAATAATATTAAATCTATCCTCATTATTTTGTGCTTTGGACAATTTCATTTTAAGATCTCTAATTAATGATCCAAATATATTCTGCTTATTATCAGGAGTTTCATATTGCAAAAGTTCATCAAGTTTAGTTCTAAAACAATAAATCAATTTATACATTGCATCCAAATCCAAATTAACGTTAGCTGATACAGATTGTAACTGACCAAATAATGTACTGCTTGGAGATGCAATATCATCAGAAGGAACCATTCCCATATTAACACTTTCATCTTCACCTGGCAATTTAAGAGCTTCATATACTTCTTGATCAGCAGTTGAAGTAGATGGAATAAGACTTGTTCTTGATTTCAATTCTCTCTTTCGCAATTCAGTCTGTACATCAATCAAATGCTGTCTCTTAGCAACACCATATCTTCTATTCATTTCTTTAATAAATTCAGAAATAATATATCTATCTACTGTATATCCAGCTGGTACTAAATTTCTATAATGATCATAAATCTTGTTACATTCACGAACCAATAAATTAATCTGATTATTACTGAAATTAGAAATGCTAAATCCTCTATCAGGTATTTTAGACTCAGGTAGATCAACAAATGCAAATTTAATCATAGAACCGAAGACATTATCCATTTCAGGGAATACAGTGAAAATATATGCTGAGAAATTTTCACCACCTTCCATATTAGTCTCGAATAATTTCTTATACCACATCAAATACAATGGTAATCTCAAATATAATTCGGCTAATTCAGTTCTAACTTCAGGAATAGTTGTCAGAAGTGTATAATCGGCAGCACCCAACATTGTTCTAATAACAGTATTTGCTGGGACATAATCTTTGCGATTCATCAGATCATAAACACCTAGTGCTTCAAATATTTTACTACTCATAGTTTTAAGCATCATAATAAAATACTTATCTATTTGATTATCCATCTCAACAAGACTTTTTTGTGCTACCATAAGATCACCTTTATCGGTTGGTACAACAGGTATTGGTGAGCCTACTTCAAATTTACCATTATTTAATTTGATATATTCATACTTGACATTGCCTCGAGTATCTATGGTCGTCAATTGTACACCCATTGTTTTTTCAGCACCAGTTGGATTATTTATTCTATTGATATATTGATTGAGATTAGCAGCATTTGGAGCATCAATTTGATCTAATCCGTCAATTTTAATAGATTTATTTCCAATATTTGGATTAACTAAGTTATTCAAATATTCTTTTAGATCAGCAGCACTATATACATGTGTATCACATTTAGGAATAAATGCACCAGATAATTGGAAAGTACGAGCAACAAATTTATCATCCTTAAGACTGACAACATTTTCCTTCTTATATTCAACATATTCTGTTGATGCAGGTGCAAGACTTGATACAATCATCCAATTTACCATAATCTTGTAAACTTGTCCAATACTAAGACCACTTTCCTTTGCAACATCAACATTTCCGAATTTGTTACCAATATAATAAAATATTCTAACGAAATTATGTAATACACCAATTCTCTCCATTGCCTTCTTAAGTGTTTTATCTCTCAATTCTTTTGCTTCCTTCCATGTCTTTCCAGTTCCCATATCAGTATAAAATTTGTAGATTAATTTAAAAGCTTCCTCAGTAAACCAATTACTTTCAATACTTATTCCTTCTACCATTTGTTTAAGTGTATTAATTCCTTGTGGATTCTTAATAATTGCTTCATTAAATACTCTCATATATTTATCCAATCCTTGTAATGCACGCAACATATTTGCCTGAGCTAATTTCATCTCATTAAAATAGTTCAATGGAGAATCTTTACCTGTACCCATTAATATTTCGCCTTGTGCAATAGATTTGTCGAAGAAATCATTACGTTCTTTTATCATGTTCCCAAATACTACTTCATCTAATTTATCTTGATTCTTTTGATATGAAGATAAATCTTTTTCAGTTAAATTTAAATTCATGTTCAGAGATGAAACATTTCCATAATAACGGAAAGAATCAATCAATGATGTCAATGTTAATGGAATTCCCATATCATCACCACCAACTGTTTCCATATCTTCCTCCTCAATAACTTTATCCATTCGACCTTCTTTAATATCTTTATACTTAGTCAAGAAACTAATGTAGTCATCGACTACCTTATTAAACTCATTTGCTGGAGTAGTATCTGTTAGTTTACCTGAACTAATAAATTCCTTGTTTCTAAATATAATATCTCTCAATGTTGCAATATAACGAGTTTTATATTCATCATAAGCTGGATCATGTTTAAATTCACCAAATGCCTCAACTAATTGATCAGTATCATATGATGATAATGATGATAAACTATCATAGAAATATTTGAATGTATCATTCATTTCACTCTTATTCATTTTGATTGATTCGGCATATCGAGATCCAGCTCTTAATATCTTATCCATATAAATTTTATTAGATCTTCGGAATGCTCTTGCAAGTGGTTTAGTACTATCCGCATATTTCAATAACTCAGCCTTCTCCTGTAATTCCTTATCTACAGTTTTGACTGGATTCAATAAAGAAGATGATTGGGCTCCACCACTAATCTCTTTAACAATTCTATCATGATCGGCAAATGTATCCTCTAATAGTTGAATAGCTTTCTCAAATTTAATTCTATCATCTTTACTCATTGATGAAAGTTTCTTAGCAATTAATTCATCAATAGTATCTCTCAATTGTGCCTGAGTTTTCATGTCCTTATATTGGGCAACATCTAATTGTGCATCTTTTAGTGCCTTTTGAACGAGTGCGGCTTTCTGAGCAACGGGATTTATCATAGCAACTACTGTATATAACTTACGATTAACTGGCATTTCAGATGATTCCATCTTCAATAATGCTAATGCCTTATCATACTGTTTCTTCTCAAGTAATTCATTAAGTTCCTTATCCAAATTAGTCAATCTAGTATCAGTTACCTTTCGCAATTGTTTAATCATATCATCAACATATGTAATCAAGATTGACATCTTAGCTATGGTATCTTCCATTTCATTCTTGGCTGCCAAATCCATAGTAGTACCATCCATTTTAGATTTTAATTCACCCTGCAATTGTTTCAACGCACCAGAAGCAGTGTCCAAATTTCTAATAATCTGCTTAAAATATTGATTAACATGAACGACCTCCTCACCAAGATATCCCCACAACTTATCGAGTGCAAGACCTACAGACATACAAATTTCTGCATCAGAACCAGATAATGATACGGCATCAGGAGCTACAGCATTAATATGTTCAGCCATTTTACGACATACAGGACCTACAAGATTTTTTGGTAGATTACCAGTACCAGTTTCAGGTCCTCGAATTAATCGATTTATTTCTCTTATCATTTCTTCCTCATTTGATGCAGTAGATTTAGCATTAGTCAATGACTTAGATAATTCATACAATTTACGAATTAAATCACTCTTCATTTTACTTGACATTGACATCTCATATTTACTTGCATCACCACCCAACATTTTACTTGGACATCCACATCCTCCAGTCATATATGACCCCATTACTTCATGATAACTACCCATTGAACACATGATTTTATTATATTATTATTATTTTTAATTCAAACTTAATGTGTTTGATAAATAATTTATCCCTTTAGTTGTTTTTTTAGGGGAATTATATATGTATATAAATAAAAACTTTTATTAATTAATTATTTTAATTAATTATTTTTTTTTAATTATTTAATAATCTATTTAAGTCGTAATTTTTTTGAATTTTTTTATCTAAATTCAAGTTTAGATCTATTTTAGATTAATATATTTTATTAGTAATATCTCGAAAAATAGTTAGTGTTATAAAATATACCAGATTATTAATATGGAACTTTTTAAAGAATATATTAAAACTTGGATTCCTGAATCATGGAAAAAAAATAGTTTGAATTTTTATGGTGCATATGGTTATAATCACCAACATTTTAATTCTAGTGAAATTACTAATCATATAATATTTAAATTTACTAATAATCTATATATTATCAATGTTAAGCAAGATAATAATAAGTTATTCCATGAAGAAATTGTATATAGACCGGATTTTCAATCTCCCGAACAATTTTTAGAACACTGTGAATATATTATTCTTAATCCACAATATTTAATTTATATTATGAGAAAATATTTTGATAATAATTATTTGGAACAAATTATTAATATTATCCATAGTAAACAATTTATTGAATATAGTAGATATAACGAAATTTATTATTTAGAAAATAACAATGTTCCTCTTTATACAATGAATAAATTCAAAGTAAAAACAATAAAATTTGTTGACCAGTTCTGTAATGTATTTTGGGAAATTACTTTTGATTTAAATGATGTTGATATTAATGAAGAAAAAAATAAATTATATCATTTAGAGAACATATTAGAACTTAAAATTGATACTATATATCCAGAATTAAGAGAAGATCCTAATATTATTCTTAATCCAGATCGAATTCCAACAAAAAATGTAAATGAATAAATTAATATTATTTATTATTTATTTATTATTCATTTTTTTTTTGAAAAATTTATTAAAAAAAATATTATAATTATCGAAAAAAAATATTATAATTATCGAAAAAATATGGATAATAATGAAAATTGTTGTTCTTTCTATTTTGAGATTTGTACTTATCTTTTAATATTATTAATGTCATTTATATTGATGGCGGTAATTATTATGTGTGTGGTTGTCTTAATTATGACATTATTTTATTAAAAATAAAGCTAATATTAATTACCTTTTTTGAATATTCAGATTTAAAATTGATTTGCATTTTTAATATTATTTCTTGTTATTGTTATAGTATAAGTATGACCCGTCAACTGCTCTAATCCTGTTAATTGTAATTGAAATCGATTTTGATAATCTAGTTCCCAGAATTCAGGTTCTGTGTATACTATTCCTATTGTGTATTTTCTAGTATAATAGTTTCCAGAACTATAATTACCATAGTGTATTTCAGCATATAAAAATTTTCTACAATTAGATATATAAACACGTTGATCTAATTCATATAGTATATTTTGTAGATCATCCAAACTATCATATTCACCATTAAATTGTTTAAATTTATTATAATAAGGTATCATCATTAATTTATTATATTCAATTTCTGCTGTGTTTAAACTAACGTTCATTAAATTTTTATAATGTTCAGCATCATTAAAAATAACTACTGTTAATTTCGGTTTATTATCCATTATCAAAATACTAGAATTCAAAATTTGTATAGATAATTTTTTCAAAAAAAAAAAATATAAATTATTAATACTTAAAGTTGGTTTGCATTTTTAATATTTTTTTTTCTTAATTCTATTTCATATGAATTTTGTGTTTTTTGTTCTAAATCAGCTTTAATTATATTAATTTTATGAACCGCTAATTCTTCAAAATATACATTGTTAAAAGTTATTGTCCCAATATTATATACTGATCCATAACGTAACTTGCATCGTATAACTCCCCCATTCTCTAATATAAAAATCTCTTTATTTATACCTAATTTATAATATTTATTATATATTTCATTAATTGAATTATATTCTCCTTCTAATTCATTTATTCTGTCATAATTTTGAACCATATTTAATAAATCCAATAAATAGTTACAAGCATCATCATCCCAATGAGGATAATTTTCTCTAATATCATTAATATTAGTTATTAATTTTGATACAATAATTTTTGGAGTCTCATCCATATTTAATATTTTTAGAATTATAAAATTATATAAAAAAAAATTCAAAAAAAATATTAATTGTTAAAAATTTATTAAATCAAGTAATATATATCATTCAGAAAAAAATATATTTTTATTATATAATCCAAAAAAAAATTATAAAACTAAATTTAAATTTGGATAATAGAAATATTATTTAATTTTTGATTTAAATTTATTAAATATAAATATATAATATTTGTTTTTAAATATACATAAAATTTATTTGTTGATTTTTATTAAAGAAATTTAATTTAAATAAAAAAATGCCGATTTATTGTAGTTTGCAAAATTATTTTAAAAAGCACCATAAGGATTTTTATGATTTGCTTAAAGATGCTTGTATTAAAACAGGTAAGGGACCTACAACTATTTTGATTCCTACCGATGCAACAATTAAGAAATTGGAAAAGATGATAGATACTAGTGATGCTAATAAGGCAATTAAAATTTTAAATGCTCATGTTGTTAGAGGTAATTTTTCTACTTTGGCACAATTAGCTGGTGAGCATCCTAATCGTGCAGGAGAAGTATTGAAATTCAGTAATCCAACTAATGATTCATCTACAGTTAATTCGGGTTCTGGATTTGGTACTAGTGCTCAAGTTGTTCCTGCTAAGGATTTTGAACCAGCTGACGCACAAGATGGTAAGAGACCTATTTCAGCATATCAAATTATGCAAGGTGAGCTAGCTGTTGGAGGACCCAAATATGATGCTAAAGCAGCTAAAGAAAAAGTTAAAAAAGGCAAGAGAGGTGGTTGTCATTCAATGTTGCGATCTAATGTTGATATGAGAGCTATTAGTACTTGTTATGCTGAAAAGGATTTCCAAAATCATATTTATTATTTGAGTCCATCTGATAATGAATTTGATGATCCTTATGCATTAGCAATGGCTGGTTTTTGTCAAATGTTATTGAATCATAAATCAGTTAAGGAATATAAGGAAGTTGGTGAGACTGTCGCTTCATTATTCACTTATTGTCCTATGGCATTGTTTTATATGGTTGTTGTTCAGCCATATAAGAAATCAGGACATATTGTACCGGATAGATTTATCAATGAATGGGCAGGTGCTTATAAATATGGTGAGCCAACAACTGTATTTGACCAATTTATGAAAACATTTGCACCAAAATATGATTACAATGATTATATGAAGAAGATTAGTACTATTCATGAAGAAGTTAGTATTGATGCATCATTACCAGCTCAAATGTTGGAAATGTACAGAAAGTATAGTAAGTCTCCAGATAGTGTTTCTAATTATCCGGCACCAGAGCATAAATATTATATGGATGAAATGGTTCATTTTATTAGTGCCAAGGTCAATGATATGTATGATCATGATATAAGTGGTGATGAAGCCGTTAAAGCATTTAAGGAATTCATTATTAAGTTTAAAGAATTGTCCCCAGGTGATGATCCCGCTAATGAATCTAGATTCCAGAATAAGGATATTGCTATGATTTTCAGAGAAAAAGATAAATTGTTTAGTAGTGCAGGTCCCGTATCATTATTCAAATCTACTGATTTCTTGAGACCTCCAGCAGATCCTGATATGTTCAAGAATAAAGAAATTATGACATCCGAACCAATTCATGATCTTGCTTCATCTAATAAGATTTACAATGCTGAAGCGCATCGAAAAGCTAATCTTAAGAAATTTAATCATGGAAAGATTAGACAAAGAGATGTTATGATGATTGAATTAAATAAGTAAATATTAATTTTATATAATTTTATTTTATTTTTTTGATTTTTTTTTTACTTAATTTTATTTTCATTAATTAGATTAATTTATTTCTATTTGATACTAATATGAATACTAATACTTATACTAATATGAATACTAATACTGATACTACTAATAATAGTATTAAAGATAATATTCATATTGGTCGCTATATATTTAAGTTGAATATATCTGATTCAAAATTTGTTAGTGAATATATATTGTTCACAGATATTTTAAAACACATAAATTCTAAAAATAAATTATTTAAACTATATTTTATTTTATTCCAAAAAAAAAATTTCGATAAACTTGGAAATATTAGTTTATCAGACTATCTTGAATTATTAGATAAAAGTGAATTGAAAAATTATATTCCATTAGCATTAAAATTATTTCGATTATATCAAAATGCTATTGATAAAAAAAGATATAATCTTAATTACATTTAATTATTTAATATAACATATATTTTTTTTTTTAATCACAAATTGTTCCGCATAAATATATTTTAAATTAAATAATTCAAGTTATTATCATAAATATTAGATTAAACTTTATTTTAATTCAGATATAAGTAATAATGTTTAAAGTTTCATTGGGTAATTTTTATTTCCTTAATTTTATTATTTTTGGTATTTTAATTGGATTTCTTACATTTTTTGTACCATTTTTTATTTTAAATAATTGGAAGTTATTATTTGTGTTTAGTGGTGGTATTATTTTTGGTGTTCTATTTGCATTATGGCAATTAAATCCTGAAATCGCTGCAATTATCAATAATATGGATTTATCATATTATCAATATAAAAATAATTCACAAAATAATATGAATATTAGAGAATTTATTAGATTTCAAATTGATAATACCAATAATGATGTTCATAATGTTGTTGTAAATATTGTTCTTGAATATCTTAATAATTTATCATATAATGTTGTTGGTATCGATTTTTATGATTTATTTGGTATTAATTCATTTATTCCACAAATGAATATTGTTGCACCAATTAATAATAATCATGATCATGATCATGTTGAATAACTGAATATTTTTATTTTGAATTTTTTTTATCAAACTCAAACTAAGATCAAATTTTAATATTTATTATTATTCACTCGTCAATATATATAATCTATAATATTATATTATCGAGTGATTCTATTAATGAACAAGAATTATATAAAATAATTATAAATACTAAAAAAAAATTTGAAAAATAAAAAAAAATAAATATAAAAATATATTTTAACTTTAATATAATTTTAGATTTTTTATAATATTACAATTTTTATTTTATAATAATGCCATTAGTTGTATGTATGAGTTGTGGTAGATCTTTATCAATTAAATCATTGTATGATAAAATTATACAAGAAAAAACTAATAATTATAATATTATTGATTTAGAAAATTCTTTTATGAATGTTAATTTTGATGTATTTGCAAATGATGATGTAGATAAATTTTTTAATGACTTTTATTTTGATCATAATAAAAATATGTGTTGCAGAAGAGATATTATGACATATACAGATTTAGATATTAAGAAATATGTTATTCTACCAAAAATTGATCCATTACTTGATCTATCAAAAAAAAGTCAGAATTTAAATGAATTATCTAGATAATCAAAACATAAACTATATTCATTATTTTTTTTGAAAATATTTTTTCTTAATATTTATTTTATTATTTGATATATTCAATATGGTTAATAGATCTTTTGTCGAAAATTATTGTAATTATATTACGATGAAATGTTATATAGAAAATATATTAGAATCATATAAATTTGGGCATATATGTAATGAACAATCCGGTCTAGTTGATAATAATATTTCTAGATATGTTATTCAACTAGATAATACTAGTCGGGAAGCGCCCGACATGCGCGTTAACTCCGCTGTTGGTTATAATACTAAATATACTCTACCAAAACCATTAATGTTTTTCTATAAATTTGATGATCACACTTTATATTCTAATTTCCATATTAATCAATATAATGAGTATATTCCGATTAATATAGAAAATTTATATGATTATCTAAAAAAAATATTATTATAATATTTTTTTTTATTTTAACTAAATTAAATTATTATTGCATGATGTTGTATTTATACTTTAGGATTTAGAAATTCTTCAATATTATTAAATTCTATAAAATTATCGTATTTATAAATTGTTAATGTTTTAGTATCATTATCATATGTATATTGTGATCTATAAATTATTTTTATTTCATCTAATTCTATACCAGTCTTATTCACAATATTAATATATTTATATTTAAATAATAATGGTATTGTTGAATAACTAAAATTATAAATATATGAATTTATCATTTCTGAAAGATCAATTCTATTGTCCTCAATTAGTACTGTTATAATACTAATTGATTGATTAAAATAATCTATTTTTAGATGAATAAGTTGATCATCCGAAATATATTTCAATAATAATTTTAATAATGATGGGTGTGATTTACGCACTGCTAAATTGATTAATTCTATTATTTCATTATTAAAATCAAAATTTGGATGTTCAAATAACATTTCAGCGTATGTTATAGGTGTATAATTAAATATCATTTCCTTAATTCCATAATTATTATTAGAAGATGGTTGAGTTTCTTTGTTACTTAAAAATTTTGTAATATAAACTGTATCATTATATTTACAAGCCCATCTAAAACCATAACTATTATTCCATAATGGATTTGTATGCTCAGATTGATATATATAGGCATTTGTAATATTATTATCATCTAATATTTTAATATAACTTTCATTACTTGCTATCAATTTGCAAATATCTGGATCATTAACTAAAATTCTTAGGCTATCGCGAAGAACAGATGGATTATAATATTCAATTTGTTTCATAAATATTTCCAATTTTTCTTTTTTCTTTTCATATATTATATTTTTTTGTCGCTCTTTTTCTTCATCTTGTTTTATATTATGTTCTTCTTTTTTTTTTTGAATCATTTTATATACTTTTTCTGCTATTCTAAGCTCTTCTAATGAAACATCTAATTCATTTATATTAATATTTGATTCATTGCATTTTTCTTCTACGGTTTCAGTAGTTTTTTCAACTACATTCTCATTTTGAGAAATCTCTGAATCTTTAATAGCAACCATATTTATTGTATTTAATTTTGTCAATATATTTATTCCACGTTAATATCTTTTATGTGATATTGCAATAATTATAATATTTTAAGAAAAAAAAATCAAATTTTTTTTATTACTAGAATTCCTAAAAATAATTTTAAGGTTTATTTAACTAGAATAATTTTTAATTGTTCGTCGTGTTTAGGTTATTAAATTATTAAACATGGCTGAATTTATACTTCAAGATTCATAAATTCTTCAATATTATTAAAATTCATATTATTATCTGATTTATAAATGGTCAAAGTATTAGTAGCACTATTAAAATTATATTTGCTATGATCAGTAATTTTAATATCTTTTAAATCCATATTAGTTTTATTTATAATATTAATATATTTATAATTGATTAAAGATGGTATTACTGTTAAATCATAATATGTTGCGAATGGTCTAGACCATTTATTAAAAATATTCAATCTATTATCATTAATTAATGCAATCAAACTTTTTTTTGGTGGTTTTTCATGATTGTGATAAATCTTAGAAACATATGATTCATAATCTGTTAATAATTCATCCGATACATAATTTAATAAATATTCTAATGTCAAATCATTTCCATATGTCATAATTGTCATATCTAATAAATCAAGTTTAACATCCTCTAAATGGAAATTAGGATGAGTAAATAGTAAATGTATTAACTCTTTATCACGATAAGCTGATAATATTAATTTTTCTAATACATAATTATTTTTAGATGAGGGGTTTGTTTCTTTATTTTGTATGAATAATTTAATATATTCATGATCATTATGGTTACATGCCCATCTTAGTCCGTAACTTTCGTACCATAATGGATTGGTATATTCTGATTTATATATTAATGGACAACTTGTATCATTATCATCTAATATTTTAATATAATTCTCATTACTCGCAATAAGTTTGAGAATTTGGGGATCATCGACTAATATATTTAGTTGTTTTTTAATTGTTTTTGGATTTTCTCCATTAATTTTATCGAAAAATAATTGAAGTAACTTTTTAATTTTTTCTAGTTTCTCATTTTCATGTTTTTCGATTTTAATTTTTTCTTCTTGTTCTTTATGATTATTTAATATTTTTAATTTTTTTAATCATTCTAGCGTAGTATTTAATTCTTCTTCTGAAATTTTAACAATTTCATTATTATTTAATTCTTCTTCTGAAATTTCAATAGTTTCAATTGGTGATTCTTCTAATTTTTGTGTGATACCCATTTTATTCAATATATTATAATAATTATATTTATTTTGTACTAGTTTAAAATTTAAATTTGGTATATCAAAATTTCTTTAGATAATATAATTTGATAAAAAAAATCAAATTTTTTTTATTTGATTTTTATAGCATAAATATATGTAATTATAATTATATATAATCATCTAATTTATTATAAAATTGACTAAAAAAAATAATAGTATAATTTATATTAATAATTATATATCAAAATTGTTATTAATAACTATTTTAATATAATTTTAAAAATTCTTCAACATTTGTAAATTTTTGTTCATATTTTTCGTAAATAGTTAAAGTTCTATCTGAATTATCAAAATAATATGGATATTGACCGTCTAATTTTATTTCATTTAATTCTTTATCAGTTTTATTTATAATAGTCACATATTGATAATTCAATAGAGCTGTCACAGTTTGATATTTTCCTATATTCAGATTTTTAAATGCTTTAAAGATATTTAATCGACCATCTTCAATAAATGTTATTAATAATTCCGTACTAGATTGGAATAATTTTTTATGGCATAATTGTTCATATTCTTTAATAACTGAATCAGATGTATGTTCTAATAAAGTTTTTAATATATTTTTATGAAATTTTGATGCTAATTCGATCATGTTTATTGTAATTTCACCAAATGTAAATTTTGGATGTTGGATTAATAGTTCCAAAAGAGAATTATGTGTGTTGTATGCTAATAAATATGATAATCCATAATTATTATAGGATACTTCAGTTTCATTATTTTGTAAAAATTTATGTATCCATTCATTATCATATAAATAACATGCCCATCTAAAACCATAACTATTACTCCATAATGGATTTGTATGTTTTGAACAATAAATACTACTAAAATAAATATTATTATTATCTAAAATTCTAATATATTTTTCATTACTAGCAATCATTTTGCAAATAGTTTTATCTTTTAATAATATTTTTAAATGATTTTTAATTTGTTTAGGTTCACAATTTTTAATATTCTCGAAAAATTGTTGAAGAGAAATTTTAATTTTTTCTTTACGATTAATTTTTTCTATTTTTAATTTTTGTTTCTCATTAAGTTCTTCGCGATATTGAATTTTTTTTAATTTTTCCAAACATTTTAATGTAGTATCTAAATCTTCAGGTGAAATTTCTATATCTTCATCCATTTCATTTTGATTAACTTCATTATTTACTTGTTCATTAACTTCATTATTTACTTGTTCATTAACTTCATTGTTTACTTGTTCATTAACTTCATTATTTACTTGTTCATTAACTTCATTATTTACTTGTTCATTAATTTCATTATTTACTTGTTCATTAACTTCATTATTTACTTGTTCATTAACTTCATTATTTACTTGTTCATTTACTTCATTATTGATTGTATCAGTGGTTTTTTGTGTATAACCCATTTTATTCAATATTATAATAGTAATATTAATAATATATTTAATACTAAAGTTTTTAATGAAGAGTCAAATATAGAATTTTGATTTGAAAATATGATTATTAAAAAAAAAATCAAATTTTTTTATTTATTTTTTTATAGTTCGTTTCCATGGATATTTCCAAGTTTTATTTATATAATCAAATATATCACGTTCAGATTTAGGATTTGGTAAAATATTTTTATTGGATGTATTATTAAATAATCCATATTGGTTTAATAAATAGCCTTGATGTTTTGCATGTGCACGCATTGCAATATTAAATTGACCATCACCAGTATGATGTATAAGTGCATAATAAAATGATGGTTGATAATTAATAAAAATATCTATTTTATAATATTTATATTGTGGTTTTTTTGATTTAGATATACAAAATTTATATAATAATCGTTTACTATGTTGACCATCTTGTAATGGTATAATTTTTGGTAACTTTTGCATTATTGTGGGAGATATATTTTTAATATTGGTTATATTATATGTATCAATATAGTATTTTAAATCTTTTATACCTTTATCAAAATTTGGTATTATAAGTTTTTGTGTATTTTCATTTTTATATATCACTAATACATCAATATCGCGACTAATTGATTTTAATCTGCGAAAAGATCCTACACAATAAATACTGATTGATTTATTTTTATGAATACTATAATTTTTTTTATCATTTTCAATTTTATCTTGTTCCGTTATTAATTTATTTTCCTTATATTTGTCTAATTGTACTGATGGATTAAATTTATTTAAATAATCTACAAATGAATTATATACATTTTTTAATAATTCATGTTCTAATAATGATGAGCCAGATAAAAATATTAATGATAATTGGGTAGTTGTTGGTAAATGGAATATAATATTTTTTTGTTTTAATTGATTTAAATTTTTAATTTTTGGTAATTTTATTTTTTTTTCTTTTCCATTCTCTTTTATTTTTATATAATATTTTCCTGTGATTAATAATTGTGCTTTATTTTCGGTTATATCAGGAATTGATACTAATTGATCAATTAATGTTTTTGACATTATTTGAATAATTTTAGGTTATATATTATACGAATAGATATATATATATATTTATGTGAATACAAGTAAAAAAAATATTATTTATTTATATCAGTTTTAAAATGGAGTTTTATTTAATAAGTTGTTTATACCATTCCATAGTAAATGTTTCGAATAAATGACCATGATATCCAGATAATATATTTCTACCAAATAATTGATTCATAAATTTAACATATTCAATAATATCAAATAATTCATCACATCCTGGTTTATTTTTATAGTTTTCTAATATATTTGCTTCAATTGAACAATCACCGCAATGATCAAATCCAATTTGTTTATCAGCATATTTATTCTTATGCAATAGGAAAATACGTTGAATGTTGTTATAGAAATAATATTTATCTTCATACTCTAAATGGTTATAGTTTATTAAATTTTTTAGTGTATCATCATTATAATCAAATACTAATCTAGTTTCAGCACTGGTTTGACCTTCCCATGCTTGAGTATAATTTTCTCCAGCAAAATAAATTAGTTTGTGATTTTTATAATTTTCTAGAAAATCTAGATTATAATTTTTTTTACAATATTCAAAATCTTCTATTTGTTGTTTTGGTATTTTATCAATTTTCTCAATATCGTTATAATATGGTGTTCGGAATTTAAGTATACATTTATTTGGTTTTAGTATATTAATCCAATTAAATTGTATACAGGAATTCCATAAAATATCTAAATCATATGGTAATGATTCTTTAACAATTGTAGTTCGAATATCAGATATAAAATATATGGGATAATTAGACTTTGTTTTTAATAATGAGAATAATTCAGAATAATTATTATTATAATAATCTTCGATTAAAAATATTCTATTATCTGAATTTATTATATAATCAATTATATCATTTTTATTTATATCATTATATAACTCATTTTGATTTTGATCATCAGTTAATTTATTTATTATTTTTTCTGTTTTATCTTTTAAATCATAAAATTTTATATATTTTTTGTCTAAATTTTTTAACTTATACATATTAATATCTGTATATCGTAAATATACAATAGGTAAATTTTCTTTATTAGAATAATAATAATGATAATTATGGAAGTGATCAATATATATTAAGTATTCATTAGGATCTATTAAAATTATTTTTACATTTGGATATAATTTATGCAAATTCCATATATGATTACTTGGAGCACCACCTGGATAAATAATGAATGCTTCATCATTAATATTATTTAATGAATTATTTAAAAATTGTAATTCTGATAAAAATAATTTTCTTTGTCCAATATGTATACTTGTTTTTGTTAAGTTTTTATTTTGTTGATATTTTAATGAGTTTAATATATCTTTTTGAGTTAATGGTGCCATATATTCACCTTGTTTATTTTCTTCTACATATTTTTGCAATAATTTAGTATAATCATCATAATTGAATAAAGAATTTATTTCGGTACCACCATCTATTATATTATCATTATTATTGTGCATTAATTCCTGGTCTACAATTATATCATTATTACTCGAACAATTTTTAATTGTTTGTCGTGTTAGGTTATCATTTTCATAAATATTGATTGGTTTATTTAGATTATCTTGTTGGCCAATAGTCTTGGATGAAGGATAATATATATAATTATGTTCAGTAATGATTACTAATCTATAACCGACAACAATTCCGGCAGATGAATTAGAATATCGTTCAATTGTCAACAAATCAAGTGGTTTTGCACCTAACCATACATTTAATGCATTATTTTGCATAATATGTGAAAATTGGTATATATCAAGTTTATAAGTTTCAATTAATAATGGAACTTCATCAGCTGGAGTGATATATACTGCTTTAGGAAATGATGAATGTTCTGGTAAATTATATAAAAATTTATCGGTATCATAAATTTCAATATATAAATCAGTTGTTGATGATGGTATAATTTCTCTAATTTTTTTATTAAATTTTACGATTTTTGAATCGTTATTTTGTTTAAAATTTAATATGAATATTAAATGTTGGATAGCAGGTTTATTATTTTTATTTACTTTTCCTAGATAATTTTTTATCAATAATAATAGTGTTTCTTTTTTATAATATTTTGATGATTCGGGTAATAAAATTATTAAAATCTTTTCACTTTCATTATTTTTGATTTTATTTTCGCATTTAATTTCGATACGTTCGAATGATATTTTATCATTTTCAAATTCTTTATTTGTTAATGGTTTATCCAGAATAGTATATTTCCTAAATTCTGCAAATTTTAATAAATTCTTATATATATGAAAATATTCCATAATTAGTACTTAATATATTTGTTAATATTAAATTTGTATTGTTTAATAAAAATTATTCTATAGATAATTATTAAAAAGAATTTTCAAAAAATTATTATTTTATAATAATTTATTATTATTTTATTATAATATTAAAATGTTTTGTATAATATAACACAACAATAAAATTGTTAACAAAAATTATATTATAATAATTTTTGGTAAATAATTATTTTAATATTTTCAAAAATATTTTATATTTAATATATATAAATCATTTAACTTATAAAAACTTTATATTGTATTACCAATATTGGAAGTACTTATTATATATTATTTTAAATAATAACTATTATTGATTCAAAATGAATATTTATGGTGGTGATTTCCTTGGTGGAGTTTTGGGAGGTATGGAACCTAAAACTCAGAAAGCCATTAAAGTTATTATTGTTGTAATTGTTGTTTTGGTTGTTCTTATTGTTCTTGGTTGGATTATCTATATGGTCGGTGTGCAGTATGGATGGTGGTCTGGTTCAGACTCTTTCTTGAATGGAATTAGAAGTGGAAAAGCCTCATGTTGTAGAGCAACCCAACCTATCTCCCTTCAGTGCAATGAATGGATCAGAAGTGAAGCAGATACCGCTCCTTGCAATTATCCATGGGGTAGACAAATGCCATTGAATGTTGGTTCTAATGGTAATCTTAACCAAATGAATGGTGGTAATAATATGATTGCTGCTGACTCCAATCTATCACCAAATTATACTGAGGGATTCTCCGGTTATGTTACTAAGAATTTGGACGTTACTAAAGATTGTTGTACTGCTGCACCAATGTATAGCACTTGTGGTTCCGGTCTTAGAGGATGTGATGATGGATTCCTTGCCAATTTGTTGAATACTCAGTAAATATTAATAGTTATTAATAACTTTATACTATAATATCGCATTAATCTCGGTATACGATCATAGAACAAGGAAATCTTGTTCGTCGTGTTATACTAAAAAAAAAATTTGATTTTTTTTATCTTATTTTAATTACATACGTTATTGTTGTTTTTATTGTTTTTATTGTTTTTATTATTATTAATTTTATCTCATAATGAGTCAATTAGTTCATCCAAATGAATTTTTTATTGAGATTTTATCAGGAATTATACCGTATGCAAGTATAATTGATAATAATACTTATGAATTTGGTGGTAATGAAAAAAATAGATATCATGGTAAAAAATATTTAATTGATTTAATTAAATTATTTACTACTTATTTACTTGGAAATGCTAATAATATCAATAATATAAATATTCCTGACTTTGGTAATCACTCAACATTTGATAATAAACTTTTAAGTTGGTTTATAGGTAAGATGCAAAATAAAGATTTAGCATCTAATAATACTGTTACCATTAATATTATTGCAGATTGTTTAAATATTTTATCTAATTTATTTAAAATTAATTATTCTATTATTATTGATCTTAATAATAATAATAATAATAATAATAATAATAATACTACCACTCAAAACACCAATAAAACTGTATGTACCACACAGAATGAATCAGTTAAAATGAATAATAATATATATCTTGTTTCACCAGTAAATCAATTTGAAAGTATTGAAATATTAGGTATTTATGCATTTAAAAATATGAATGATGAAAATATGAATGATGTTGAATATATTATTGATAATGATACTGCACATAATCTATTAGATAATTGTGTATTATGTCAAAAATGTCGTAGATATTATTATAATGGTACATGTTGTATATTTTGCAACAATATAGATCCATTATTGAATATTATAAATATTCACATGGAAAATCAAGATCAATCTGAATCTACACAAAATAATTCAGATTTATATTCTCAATATATTGATTATTGTATCAGTTGTGATAAAGGATTGCCATTAGTATATGATTATAGTGCATGTCCGGAATGTTTAGAACAACAAAGAATATATGAAGATATGGTATTTGCGGAAAAATTACAAAACGAATATAATAGTTAAAAAAATTATAATTATATTTTTTTTATTCTATAGCAGATTTTGTTTCGACACCCATTTTTTTTAATATTTCATCATGATTATCTATTTTATTTAGTAATTCGAATATTTCTCTATCATGCATTCGATTACTATTTATTAATCTATTTATATTATTATGAATCATTTTATTATATAATATTTGTGCATAGAGAGCTGTCCATATACCTAATAACATTATCGATTTCGATTTTTTAGGATAACATATAATTAAGCAACTTGTTATTGTACATATACAAAATGGTAATCTAGGTATAGTAATACGCATTAAATAATCCATATATCGACTAATATCTATTAATTGATCAAGAACATTATGTATTATAAAAATATTTATCCCATATTTTATATCATGCCAATAATTTGTTAATATGTCCATTTTATATTATTTTACAAAATTTATGTATTGTTTTAAAAAAATTAAATCAAAATTTTTTTTATAAAATTAAATTAAAATTTTTTTTATAAAATTATCTATTAATAATATATCTTCTTATTACGTTTACCACAATTAAATATCATAAATCCAATTGTGTATAATGCTGTTGTTTGTAAAAATACTTTACAATAATCATTTCCAGTTGTGAGCTGTTTATTATTACTAAATATATACATATTCAACATAATTAAATATGGTATCCCTCTAATAAGATCTTTTACTGTGTCATATAATATTGATTTACAGTTTTCGATAAAGTGATATTTTAATAATCCGTGAAGAAACATTATTTATATATTTAGATTAATGATATTATAATGTATCTAAATAAAGTTATAAAATTAAATTTTCAAAAAAAAATAATAATATTTATAAAATTTATTTAATTTGCATCTTCAACTGATTTTGTTTCGACACCCATTTTTTTTAATTGTTCACTAATTTCTTCGATCTTGTTAGTATTATTAGTTGTTTGTAAATTTGTTTGATGATATATATCGAATGAAATTCTAATACATTGACTAAATATTACATTTAAGTAACATTGTAAACCAATAATACTACCAAATCCATATATTAATATTTTGTTTCGGTGAGATGGATAATAATGTGCTAATGTTAATATTATTCCATATGTTAGATATGGAACATATGATATATGTGCTATATGTCTGACATTAATTGTTACATGCCTCCAATGATATACTAAATTGTCCAACAATCTACGAAGAAACATTATTTATTAACTTTACAACAAATTTATCTAAATAAAGTTATAAAATTAAATTTTCAAAAAAAAAATAATAACATTTATAAAATTTATTTAATATTCTGCAGCTTTGGTTTCGACACACATATTTTTTAATATTATATCTGTTTTAGTTTGTTTATCATGGATTGCATCAATATTTGCAATTAATTCTCTATTATTTACTGTTAATATTCTATTAGTTAATATTAAATCTTGTATCTGAAAATAATATTCTCTATTCTCTGTCTTTAATAAATTTATGTTTTAATATATTTCTTTATAATAAATATCTTGTATAAATATCTAATTATCTGTTATTCCTTTTGTTTGTACTAATATTTCATCTGTAAAATCTATTAAATCTAGAAATACCTTTTCCATTTTTTCCTTATGTTCTTCTGGAGGAATTCTTAATAATTGAGGTGCATTTTCATTATTTATTTCTTCTTCATTATTTATTTGTCCAAAAAATATATTAAACATAATAGTATGATATATATCAAATAAGAATCGAAACAAATTCATTATGTTAAACCAGATTTAAATTTAGGAATAAAATATTCAAAAAAAAAAATAATTTATATATTTTTTTTATGTATAATATTATTTAAAATACCCATTTTACAAATTTATTTATTTTTCTAATATTTCTACTTCTTCTTGTTTTGAAGAATTTTTTTCTTTTTTATTATTTTTAGGTAATCTAGTACGTTTAAGGATACAGTATTTATATAAACTTATGAATTGTTTATCATTATCAGTAAGTTTATTAAATACATCTGGATTTTCATTTTGGAATCTATTTAAATAATTTGAAAAATTTCCTTCCTTATATATTTCTACGCCAATTATTTTAAATAATTGATTTAAATATTTAGTATTTACTAAATTTTCGGAATAATATTTATCTTGAGAAAATGGTAGTTTCACCTCTATTGATTGTCCTGTTTCTGTCAATTTATATTCTTTATACATTTTTCGTACTGCATACTTTTTATAATCATTTTCAATTAGGCTCCATTCGATTAAACCATTTACTTTATTAATATTTGGATTATTTTTTATATTATCTAATGAAAATAAATTAATTATCGCCTCTGCATCAAATGTAGTATATAAGAAATATCCATTTTTATCAAGTAATTCATTGATAAGCATAATAAAGTTATTAGTATCTTTTAATGTTGATACTAAATAATGTATTGCAAAATTACATACAACTAATTTAACTTTGGTAGTTGTTTGACCTAATTTGAAATTTAAAATATTATTTTCTATTAATTTTACAGTATCAGAATATGGATTTAATAGATCTTGATTAATAATAGTAATTTTCATTTTATTTTTTTTCTGATATTTTTTATTTGTAAAATTTTTAGCTTGTTTTAATAATAAATTATATTTTTTTTGTACTAATAATGCTAATGCGACTTTATCAGTATCAATAAATATTCCATTATTAAAATCTAAATCGATATAACGTTTTAAATCTTGACCTTTACCAGCTGCAAGATCTATTACTAAATTTTTATCTTTATCTGTAAAATTTTTAGTTATTTCTTCTAATAATTTCATTTTTGTAAATGAATTAAATGCTGTTTGGGCGAAATATATACTATCTTTACCCTTCATAAAGTATGTATCTGTTAGCATATGCATTTCATTTATTTTAATGGGATCATATGAAACAAACCATGCTGGTTCAGCGTTTTTAATTAAATCATTACCATAATAATTCGTTTCTTTAAATCTATCATCACGAATTTTAATCAATTCCCATGCATTATTCTTAATATCGCGTAATAATTCAACAAATATACAACTATTTAATTTATCATGATGTAATGGATTGCAATTTATAATATTTTCATTCTCTTTACGTACTTTTACTAATTTATCTTCAGTTTCTTTATCTACATACCATAAATATGCTAATGGATCGTTACTTGGGGTAAATTGAATAGGAAAATATTTTTCATTGTAAATATTTATATGTGGAAATATTAATTTATAAAATGGTAAAATTTGTATTCCACTATTTTGATAATTATAAGAATTAATTCCACTAAACAGTAGATATAATGTATGATTTGGTTTATTTATATATGGTTCTTTACCCATTATACTATCTGGTGCTCGAACAGCTAAGAAATCAATAGTATTCTTTTCTTTAATCTTATAATTTCTTGTATTTAAGTAATTTTTATCTGGTTCGACTAATATATATCCATCAGAAGGATAATCATATTTATATTCAATTATATTTCGGAAACTACGTTGTAAATCGTCAGTAATCTCAGTAAAATATTTCATTTCATAAACATATTCATTATTATGTATTTTAGTATATTTTAGTATTTTATTGAAATTTTCTAATGACTCAGGAATAATATTGATACGATCTTTAAACTCTAATGATGATACATTTTTACCATTATCATATAATACATCAAATATCAATAATTTATTTCCTATTAACTCAGCATCATATAAATATAATACATTCATTACATTCATTTCATTCATTACATTCATTTCATTCATTTCATTTGTTTCATGTGTTAACTCCGCACGACGAGGTAGATTATCTACTTCTAGGTCTGTGGTTATTTCAAATTCATATTTTGTGAGTTTGTCATTTATTAAATATAAAATTATTTTCTGTTCGGTTTTATTATATTTCATGTATATAAATGTTTTTATTCCATCCGCTTTAATAGTTATATACCAGTTAATGGGTGGATATATTTCAATATATTTTATTTTGTCTAATGTAATTGCCCGATTTCCCATTGAATAAATACCTTTATTATATCTAAATGATTTGGCTATTTTCGGTTCATATATTTGTGATGCAATATCATATATTATATTATTATATTCTATTTTTTGATCAAAATTTGGTAATATTACATTTAATATTTTATTTACATTTATTTGCTCTTTTCTTATCTTATTATTGTTAATTAATTCAACTTCAACTTCGTAACTATTTATTATTGATAAATCAATCAAACTAATAATATATTTTATAATTTCTTCATTGTCTATATTAGTAATATTGGTATTATCATGTTTGAAAAATTTATTAAATAATTCTTTATTTTGTTTAATTATTTTTGTTTTAAATAATTGATCTTTCAAATTTTGAATTATATTTTTATCAAATGTTTGTGTATTTATTGCTAATGTTATATCATATCGCCAATTTAAACCATCAATAGTAATAATGAAAGATATCCTATTTTTTATTCTGATACTTTCCTCGATTGTTCCGTTTTTTGCTAATATAGCATTATTTGGTATTTTATTAAGTATTTCTTCACTACTTATATTAATTTTATATTTGCCAACATTTTCTATTTTTGCTAAATTTTGTAAATATGCTATATTTCGTTTTTTATAATAAGTTATATCTTTATCATCAGATATTGTATTAAATAGAATATTAGTAATATATTTTTCTTGTTTTTGTTTATTTTTGATTCGTTTAATAGATTGGATTGATTGTTCTAAAAATATTCTATTAATTTTGTTTTGTTTTATTAATAATAAAATATTTTTTAATATTTCACCGAAAGTATCATTTGTTAAATTCTGCAATCTAATTTCTAATTCAATATTAGTAGATTGTGGTAATACTCCAATATTATTATTATATATATCGATTAACCGATTTAAATCCATTCCTAATTTTGATTAAATTATAAATCTATATATATTTTTCAAAATAAAATATAATATATTATATTTTGTGAACTTAAATTTAATCAATATAAATATATACGTTTTAAACAAAATGAGTTCATACACAAAAAATGATATTAAAAAATTATTAAAAAATTATATTCAAGTTAAACCAGATAAATTTGGTGAACTTAAACCTGGGGTACATCTACGATATTTTTTAAAAGCAACAAAAGGTAGACCAGCACAATTTAAATCCGGAGGTTTTTTGGTTAATTTCAGTAATAAGAATGGTAAACTGACTATGTCATATTTTTATATAAATAAAGCTAAACGTAAAGTATTTGTAAGAGTATCAGTTGATAAAATTATGATGATATATAGGAAATTAAGCGATTCAGAATTAGCAACAATTCATATGGAAAAATTAGAAAAAAAATTAGATCAAAAATTATCACAAATTGATTCTAAATGTAGTAATCAAACCGCATTAGAAGATATACAAAAAAGAGTTGACCAAATGTTTAGCATTCTTACTGTCGTTAATAAAAATAGTATTAAAGAAAATGAAAATGAAATCAAAGCATTAGGTGGTAATTTACGTATTAGACGAGAATCTAAATCACTTACTCATGATATTGTTAGAAAAATATAAAATTTTAATCATTATTTTTTACCTATTTTAAAACTGAATCTAAAACCTATTTTAAAACTGAATTTAAAATAAAAAAAAAAAATAAAAAAATAAAAAAAAAAAAAATAAAAAAAAAAAAAAAAAAAAAAAAAAAAAAAAAAAAAAAAAAAAAAAAAA